>Ga0102924_1000947_pt1 | contig 34641 bp, 34 predicted proteins | sample PaiPotPPM11metaG_FD_80116 | JGI IMG/M metagenome (GOLD analysis project Ga0102924, IMG submission 80116) | Iron sulfur acid spring bacterial and archeal communities from Banff, Canada, to study Microbial Dark Matter (Phase II) - Paint Pots PPM... ...
GAGACTGCAGCCGTCCTGCGCTGGCCTGAAGGCACCGTGAAGTCACGACTCTCGCGGGCGCTCGAACGCCTGCGCGAAAAGCTGGGGGGCCAGGATGGCTGAGCTGCGGGAGCGACTGCTTCGCCTCGGCCGGGAGATCGACTACCCGGAGACCCCGAAGCTGAGCGCCATGGTCAGGGCGCGGCTTCAACAGCCCGCACGCCGCCAACTGCTTTACGGCAGGCGGCTGGCCGTCCTCGTCGCCGTCTTCATCGTTACCGTCGGCGCCCTGCTGGCGATCCCGACCACGCGCGACGCCATCGCCGGTTTCTTCGGCCTCAAGGGCGTCATCATCCAGCGGGTATCACGCCTCCCCTCGCCGACGCCTACCGGCGGCGCAACCGTCGGCGAGCGACTGGGACTCGGGCGCCAGGTGACAATGCCGGAGGCGCAGGCCGCTGTCCCCTACGGCATATCCTTCCCCCAGGCGCTCGGTACGCCCGACCAGGTGTACCTGGTTCAGCCGGCCGATCTAAAAGCGGTGGCGCTCCTCTGGCTTCCGCGCCCGGGTCTTCCGGCCGCCGCCGAAACCGGTGTTGGCGCGCTCTTGATCGAGTTTCCCGGCCAGGTCCAACCGGATCTCTTCATCAAGATGCTCGGGCCGGACGCAACCCTGGAGCCGGTCCAGGTGAACAGCAATCCCGGCTACTGGATCAGTGGCAAGCCGCACGGCTTCTTTTTTCTCGACTCCAAAGGCAATGCACGAGAGGACACCTTCCGGTTGGCGCGGGACGTACTCATCTGGAACCAGGGTTCCCTGGTCGTGAGGATCGAATCCGCGCTGGGTAGAGAAAACACCCTGGCACTCGCCGCCACGATGAATTAGCACGCCCGGGAACCCCCTCCGGCCGGCCGGTGTATCAGTGGAGGAGGGTTGAACATGATGCTAATGGCGCGATCGTTTGCGGCGGCGGTATTGACTGTGCTCCTGGCGGGCTGCGCCACCGCGGCCGGGGCGGCGCCCCGGACCACCCCGGGTGGCTATCTCTTGTACGGCAGCGACGCGCAGGTCGGTAACGCTCCGATCAGCGTTATCGATGCCGCCAGCGGCCACCTGGAGCGGACCCTCCCGGTTGGTACCCCCTCGCCGGACTGGTCGCGCCTCTTTGCGGTGTCCTACAGCGGAACCAGGACCACGCTCCGAGCCGTCGACACCCACAGTGGCAGAACGCTGGCGCAGATCTCCTTCGAGGGTAGCTTCGGGCTCCCCTTTGCCACTGCCGGCGGACAGACAGGGGGCCTCTCGCCCAATGGGAAGTGGCTCGTGGTGCAGAGTGTGGGGCTGGCTAACGAGACAGCCTTCATGCTGCTGCCGGCTGCGTTCACGCAGCGACCCCGGCGAGTCACGCTTCCCGGCGACTTTTCCTTCGACGCGATCAGCAACGACGGTAATCGTCTCTATTTGATCGAGAGCCTGGCCGCAAGCCAGCCCGGTCACTACCGTGTCCGCCTCTACGACCTGGCGGCCGGCGAGCTCGACCCCCGGGTGATCATCGACAAGCGCGAGGTCTCATCGGCCTCGATGACCGGAACGCGAGTCTCGGGAGTCTTCGCGCCAGATGGCCGCTGGCAGTACAGCCTCTACATCAACCAGGCTAAGGGAGCGTTCATCCACGCTCTCAATCTCGAGAGCGCGTTTGCGTGGTGTATCGATCTGCCGCCCGGTGGCATGACCTATCAGCAGATGATGTGGTCGCTTGCGATTGACCCCGCCGGAAGCGCCCTGTTCGCCGTCAACCCCACCCTTGGAAAAGTTGCCAGGGTCGATATCTCGGCCGACGGTCCCTCGAGCGATGTGAGCCAGGCAAGTTCCTTTATCCCGGCCCAGGCTTCGTTGCGCTCCGGGTTCTTCAGCGAGGCCGACGCCAAGGGGATGCAGTTGGGGACCTCTGCACTGACACGTGATGGCCAGACCTTGATCGCCACCGGCGACCTGGGCACCGTGGCCATCGACGTGGCAGGCCTCAAGCTCAGGCGACAACTGCTTCCCGACCCGGCGCTGGAGAGCGTGGTCATGAGCGATGATGGTGGCGTCCTCTTTGCCTCATCGTGGCGGGGACCTTCTCTGCTCGAGGTCAACCCGACGACCGGGGCACGGATCAAGGTCCTGCAGACGAACAGCGCCCTCACCCTCTACCACGCCGAGCACCGATGAAGAAGCTGCGACTGCCTAGCGGCGGGCGGACATCACCAGTTTGAGATCCGTAAAGGACCTGACCGCTCCGTCGCGAATCTCGATGATGAGGTCAGCGTGAACTGCCGCCGGCGCGTTAAGGAAACGACTCCGGACCAGCGCCATGGTTTGCGCATCTTCTCCACCGCGCTCCAGCCACGGCTCGAAATCGTGGGCCTTGCGAACGGCTTCAGTCCGCTCGACCCGGAAGCCGTGAGATTCCGTGAGACGGACCCATTGATCGCCGGTCAGGGTGTGGCGGTGCGTCGGATCGCGCAGAGTTTCCACTTCGTTCAGGAAACGGGCGCTTTCCGGCTCATCGGGCGCCACGGTGTCGACGAAGATGAAGACACCAGACGGCTTCAGCACGCGCTTCATCTCGTCCCAGGCCCGGTCCAGATCCTCGAAATGGTGCGCGGCAAGTCGCGTCGAAACGATGTCGAAGGCGGCCGACTCGAAGGGGAGCTTCTCGGCGGATGCGACGACGAACTCCGCGTTCAGGCGCCCGGCTTCCATGAAGACCCGCCGGGAAGAATCGAGCATGGCCTGTACCGGGTCGGTAAGAACGACGCGCCCGCCTCCCGCGGATAGAGCCAAAGCCATGTGGCCGCCCCCCGACCCCACGTCGAGGACACGCTCGGCTCCTTTGGGTGCAGCGAACTCGACAGCGAGGTCGAGGTCGGCGCCCGACCGGTGCTCGCCGCGAGCGTACTGCTCGGCGGCGCGTTCCCAACGGTCTGCGCTCATCGACCTAGCTTAGGGCGATGCTGTCCAGGACCTGGCTGACGAGCGGAGAGTTCGGGTCGCTCGTGATGAACGAGAAGTCGTAATTTCGTAGCGCGGTGTGTACGTAGACCTCGGTCAGGTAGGGCCAGCCCTGGTCCGGCCGCGCCCAGGCGCTCGTCACCTTGCAGCTATCGATCGCCACCCGTGATACGTGCTTCACCACGGTGTAGTTCCATACCTGGATGGTTGCGTTGTGGTCGATCACAGCGTTGATGTCGGGCCTGATGCCAGACGGCAGTTGCACCACCATCGGGTTTGCCGGCGACGCCTGGATCGTCAGGAAGGGAACGTCATCGCCGGTTCTCTTCGTGTAGGCCAGCGCAGGGTCCGACGGGAGCGCCACAGCCGTCCACAGGGAGTAATCGGTGGGCAGCATCAGGCTCAGCCCGGTCATGGACGCTGGCTGAACCGGGCTTGCGGTCATGAAGTCGGCGCGCAGCCAGCCGGACTTGCTGCCGATGCTGACGTGATACCAGGGGTTGCCGGCGGCGTCCGTTACCTGGCTGTCAGCGCTCGCCTGCGTGCCCTGGGATAGCGTCGCGATGAGCGAGCTGTTCGCTGATGCCGCGCTCCTCACGTTGACACCCAGCGGTGTGTTGACCCAGACCGTGTGGGGGAAGGGAGCGACGGCGGGGCTGACTATCGCAGCTGGCGACTTCGGCATCGGTAGCGAGGCTGGACATGTCGTCGGCGAGGGGTGCGGGTCAGGTGTGGCGATAGGAAGAGGCCGGCTCGCCACGGCGTGGGTCTTTAGAAGAGATGTCAGCGGCCCAACCAGCAGGAAGGCCGCGACAGCGCCGATGACCATCAGGGGGATCAGGCGGAGAGCCGACCTCATGATGCTTGAACGCCCTCCTCAGGAGCGAAGTTACGCCAGTGGCTTGCGGTTCGGCAGGCCGGTGCGCCGGGGATATTCGGGCGGGGTCCCGGCCACCTTTTCGACCGCCAGGAGGAAGTCCCGCTCGCCAGGTCCGCGCCGAAGCCTGGGCGTGCCTCCGCCGAGCAACTGGGCCACCCCGGCAAGGGAGTCTGGGTCGAGTTCAGCGACTTGGGCAAGCAGGTCTCCACCGGTTCTAACGAAGGGAAGGGCCAGCTCCAGCAGCACCGGCGGTTGGGCCACCGCCCGCGAGATGGCGCGATCGAAGCGTTCCCGAAGCTCGGCCTGGCGGGCGAGCTCCTCGGCCCGCCCCAGTAGCACCCGGATATTCGGCATCTGAAGGGTGGCTGCCACGTGCAGCAGGAAGGCGCACTTTCGGGAGTTGGCCTCCAGCAGGCTGAACTGGACCTCGGGCAGCCAGAGGGCAAGCGGGATCGCCGGCAGGCCGCCCCCGCTTCCGATGTCGACCACCTGCTGGACGCCATCCCAGGAGACCGCCAGCAGGTGTTGCGACTCCTCGATGTGTGCCTCGACGGCGTCCATCGTCCGCGCCCCGGTCAGGTTGACCCGGCGGTTCCATTCCAGCAGCAGCCGGGCGTACTCTTTCACCGGCTCGGACACCCACTTACAATAGGGAGGTGCCGATCTACGAATTCTCCTGCCTTGGCTGCCGCCACAAGTTCGACGTCCTGGGCAACTTTGCCAGCCGCGCCGAGCCGCAGGTCTGTCCCTCCTGCGAGGGCACCAATACGAAGGCGCTCTTCTCCACCTTCTCGGTCACTGCCGGAGCCTCCGCCAGCTCGACCGCTGCGGGCTCAGCTGGCTGCGGTTGTGGCGGAGGTTGCGCCTGCTCCAACTAGCCGCCTGACCGGCCCCGCGGAGGAATCCGCGATCGCTGGACAGCGGCTTGGGTTTTGGCTCAGAATTGCCCCGTGGCAACCGCTGGCACGCCGGTGCGCCTGCGTCCGATGCCGCTGGGGGAGCTGCTCGACGAGACATTCAAGCTCTACCGCCGGCATTTCTCTGTTATCGCCGGGGTCGCTCTCGCTGTCATCCTTCCCGGGCTGATCATCACCCTGGTCTCCGGCTCCTACCGGGCAAACCCCTTCGCTTTCTTCCAGCAGATTCTTCAGAACGCTAACGATCCCGCTGCGCTGCAGGCGATCCAGAACAGGCAGCAACAATTCACCTCCTCGCCGCTCTACCTGCTCAGCTTTCCCCTCGCCGTCATTCTCTTTCCCTTCTCAGTCGGCGCGATCTATTACGCCGCGACCGCGCTGGCCGCCGGCTCGGCGGAGACGGTGGGGTCGATCCTGGTCGGCACGCTTCGCCGTTACTTTGGTCTCTTCGGCGTCGCGCTGCTGACCATCCTCGTGCTTCTCGGCGGGATCCTGATCATCACCATACCGGTCGTCATCTGGGTCGAGATCCGTTGGGCCGTCGCCTTTCCAGCTTTGCTGGCGGAACGCGTTGGGCCGGTACGTGCGGTCAGCCGCAGCTGGAGCCTGGTCAAGGGCAGCTGGTGGCGGACGGTCGGAATCCTGATTCTCGTTTCCATCCTGGTCAGCATCATCCAGAGCGCCATCGGCTTCCTTTTCGTCGGCATTGCCGCGCTGGTGCCGGGGCTCAGCGATGACGTTCGCGCCGCCGCCGTCACCGTGGTCAGTGCGCTCGTGAATGCGATCGTCGGCGCCATCACGCCGATCGCGATCACGATGCTCTACCTCGATCTGCGGGTGCGCAAGGAAGGGGTCGACCTGGATCAGCTCGCACGGCAAACCAGTCCAGGAACTGCACCAGCCTAGGCGCCGCCCGGCGGCGGTGGGGGTACTGGGTTTCGTCCTTCTACTGATCGTGTCGACGGCCCTGCCGGCAAGCGCCAACGAGGTGGACGACTACACCAACACGATTCATCGCGCCCTGACGCTGGTGCAGTTTGCGGAGCGTGGCGACGCACCCTCCCGCGAGCAGGCGATCGCCGTCCTGAGCCAGGGGACGGGGGCCGCCCAGCCCGAGGTGCTGGCCGACCTGCGAGCCGAACCGCCGCGCCTGGTGGATGCAGCGGAGCGACTGCAGGCTCTCTTCACCGCCCTGCAGGCGAGGGTCGATACTCCCGACCCGAACCTGGCGGCACAGCGACTGCACCAGATTCTGTCGCAGCCCCGCTACTCCGGCCTTTCGGCCGGCCCCTCGATCCCGGAGCAGATCCTGGCCGCGATTATCAATGCCATCGGGTGGCTCCTCTCCCGCCTCGGAGTCGGGAATCTCCACCTGCATCTGCCGTTATTACTGCTGCTGGCCCTGAGCCTGCTGGTCATCGGTGTGATCGTGGTTCTCGTCATCCGCGGTAACTTCAGCCCCGGCGGGCGCGAGGCGCGGGTTCGCAGCGGCGTCGTTACCAGGAGGGCCCCGCTCGATTTCTTCCAGGAAGCGGACCGGCTGGCTGCCGCGGGAGACTACCGCGGCGCCATCCGGATGCTTGCCGGTGGCGTGGCCGTCAAAACCAGCGGCGAGCAAGCCTGGGATCGCAGTCCCTTCACCGTGCGCGAGCTTTTCGCCCGCTCGCAGCGGATGGACGCCCTCCGGCCGCTCCTGTTGCAATTCGAGGAAGCGATTTACGGCCACCGTCCCGCCGACGCCGCGGCCTACGCGCGTGCGGCGGAGGCAGCCGCCCCCTACCGACAGGCAGCCGCGTGAAGAGCCGCGGGTGGGCCGTGCTTGGCGGCCTGGTCGTGCTTGTCGCGCTGCTCACGCTGCTTCGAGGTCCCGCCGGCGCGGGCGACTCGCCCGACCATCGCTCGGACAGCGACGCAGCCAACGGGACATCGGCGCTGCGTCTCTACGCCGAGTCACTGGGCCATCCAACCACCACCGTGGAAGGGGACTTCACGCTTCCGGCGACTCCGGCGTTGCTTTTCGTCTTCACACCCAGCCAGAGCCACGGCTTCAGCGCGGCCGAGGCTCAGCAGCTTGCCAGCTGGGTCGCTTCCGGCGGGATACTCGTCTACGCCGCCGAGCAGTCCGAGCCACAGCTCGATACCCAGTTCGGCCTTCATCGCAAGAGCGCACAGGCAACAGGAAATGGGGCCGCGTCGCAGTCAGCCACCGCTGTCGCGCCGATCTTCGGCGGCGTCAAGCAGGTACGGGGCGGCGATCCTGGGGAGAGGCTGCTCGCGTCCTCCGCCCAGGTGCCGCTGTTTCGAAATCGCCTCAACGAGGTGATCGGGCTACGGACTGCGGTTGGCCAGGGACTGGTCGTGGCCTTGACCGATCCGCTGTTTCTCTGCAACGGCTACCTGGGCCAGCCGGACAACGGCCGCTTCGCCGCCGATCTGCTCGCCCTGGTGCCTCCCGGTGGCAGTGTCCTCTTCGACGAGTTTCATCACGGCGCCATCGCCTCCGGTTCGCCCGAAACCGCCTGGATGACGACCGCCTGGGGGGCGGCGTTGCTCTGGGCCGTGGTTGTGATCTTTGCCGGGGTCGCCCTGCGGGCCAGGGCCTTCGGTCCTCGCCTCTCGCTTCAGTCGACGCGTGACCGCTCGAGCGCGGAATACGCCGAGGCGATCGGCCGCCTGCTTCACCGGACCGGGGCTCGCGCGGTCACGCTGGAAACGCTTGTCCAGGCGACACGGCGCGCGATCGCCGACCGAATCGGTATCGGCTCGGGCGTGCCGCCGGAGCATTTCCAGGAAACGGTGGCCCGGCGCGCGCCCGCGGTCAGTGCTCAGCTGGAGGAGCTGGAGCGTAACCTGCCGCAGGCGGCGGCAAGTGAGACATCGGTCCTCAACACCGCACGGCGCCTGCACGACCTTGCCTATCCACTAGCATCCAACGTCAGCGGAAAGGAGCCTGGATGAAAGCCGCCGAATTTTTTGAGAAGTTTCGAACCGAGGCGGCCAAAGCGGTCGTCGGCCAGGACGATGCCGTCCGCCTCTGCGCCCTGGCCGTCATGGCGAGAGGCCACGTACTGCTGGAGGGCGTCCCCGGAGTTGGTAAGACGCTACTTGCCAAAACCGTCGCGCGCCTGCTGTCGGTTCAATACGGGCGGGTCCAGTTCACCCCCGACCTGATGCCGGCGGACATCGTCGGGACTGCGATCTACGACCTGCAATCGCGAGCGTTCCGGGTGCGGCAGGGCCCGATCTTCACCAATGTCCTTCTCGCCGACGAGATCAACCGCGCGCCGGCGAAGGTGCAGTCGGCGCTGCTGGAGGCGATGGAGGAGCGCGGGGTGAGCCTCGAAGGTCAGCAGATGCCGCTGCCCGATCCCTTCCTGGTACTCGCCACTCAGAATCCGATCGAGTACGAGGGAACCTATCCGCTGCCGGAAGCGCAGCAGGATCGCTTCCTCTTCAAGGCAGTGCTTACCTATCCGAGCCCCGAGCAGGAGCTGGAGGTGCTGCGTCGCTGGGATTCCGGGATCGAGCTGAAGGACCCGGCAGCCGCGGGCGTGCAACCCGTCATCGACACCGCGGCGATCAAGGAATGCCGCGCGGAAGTCTCGAAGGTGGTCGTCGACGAGAAGCTGCGACGCTACATCATCGAGCTGGCGGTTGCGACCCGGCAATCGGCGGAACTCGCGCTCGGAGCCAGCCCCCGTGCCGAGGTCTTGCTGCTGCTGGCCGCCAAGGCTGCCGCTGCCTTCGAGGGCCGAGACTACATCACGCCGGACGACGTCAAGGGGTTGCTGAGGCCGACCTTCCGCCATCGCCTGCTGCTTCGTCCCGAGGCCGAGGTCGGAGGGCAGACAGCCGACAGCCTGCTCGACGCCATCATCGCCCGCGTCACTCCGCCGCGCTGATGACGCTGGCGCCGCAGCCGCGCCTGCTCGTCGCTCTCCTTGCCGGCGCGCTGCTCGTCCTGCTGGTACTGCTGAGTCCGGTGTTCTGGTTGATCGTTATCGCCTACCACGGGGTGCTCTTAGGGCTGGTTGCCGCCGATGCGCGGCGCCTCCCGCCGCGTAAGGGGTTTGCCGCCAGCCGAGTCCTGCCCCAACCCTTCTCGCTCGGCGAGACGCAGGCGGTCCAGGTACTTGTCGGACACGCCGCCGCCGCCGGCATGCCGGCCGAGGTTGCCGACCACGTGCCCGCGGACCTCCGGCCGGACGCCAGGGTTCTTCCCGGACGTTTCGACAGAGAAGGCTTTCTCACCGTCGAGTACCTGGTGCGGCCGCCGCATCGCGGCGCCTACAGCTTCGGGCCGGTCGACGTTCGCTGCTGGCGGCCGGGTGGCTGGCTGTTGCGCCAGGTGCGGATCCCGGCGGCCGAGTCCGCCGCGGTCTATCCGAGTGTGCTTGCGATCAAGCGCCATCAATTGACGCTCCGTCGCGGAATGCCTCTGATGCAGGGACTCCGCCGGGCCCGACCACCAGGTGCGACCACCGCTTTTGCCGGCCTGCGCGATTATTTGGCCGGCGATGAGATCCGGCGCATCAGCTGGAAGGCGACGGCGCGCCGCGACAACCCGGTGGTGATGGAGGTCGAGGCCGAGCGGGGTCAGCAGGCGATCATCGCCATCGATTGCGGCCGGCTGATGACAGCACCGGCGGGGCTGCTGACCAAGCTGGACCACGCCGTGAATGCCGCCCTGCTGCTGGCCTGGGTGGCGCAGAGCCAGGGGGACAGGGTGGGAATGGTGACGTTCGCCGACCAGATCCGGCAGTTCGTTTCACCCCAGCGCGGTACCGCCCAGGTCAGCTACCTGAACCGTGTTCTCTTCAATGTCAGGGCGGAGTACACCGAGCCCGATTTCGGCGAGGCGTTCGCTCAGCTCGCCTATCGCGTCAGCCGCCGCTCCCTTGTGATCGTTCTGACCGACGTCCTCGATCCCGAAGCCTCCCGCGACCTCGTCGCCCATGCGATTCGCCTCAGCGGGCGCCACCTGGTGATGGTTGTCGCGATGGCCGACCCCGAGGTGCTGCAGGCCCGCGACGCTCCGATCGACCGGGCCGCGCGCAGCTACGAGTGGGCGGCGGCCGAGGAGTTGCTGGCCGCTCGCCGGGAGAGCTTTGAGGCGCTGCGCAAGGGCGGCGTCCTCGGCCTGGACGTCGAGGCAGGCAGGCTAAGCCCGGCGCTGGTCGAACGCTACCTCGACCTGAAGGAGCGGGCTCTTCTGTAAGCCAGTGCATGCAATATGCATGCCATACTGCAAAAGATGTCGACGCCGTTACAGATCCGGAAAATGCCCGACGACGCCATGAAAAGCCTCCGCGAGAGAGCTACCAGGCGCCGTTTGTCGCTGGCTGCATACGCCCGGAAAATCCTGGTTCGGGAAGCCTCCCGAGCGACGATGGAGGAAACGCTGGCGGCGCCACGGGCGATCAAGGGCAGCCACCTTACCGCGGGTCAGCTCAAGCGGTTAACCAGTAACGGCCGGTCGTAATTGCTGGTAACCGACGCCGGGGCGTGGGTCCGCGCTCTGTTTGACGAGGGACCCGAAGGCCCGGTCCGAGAGCGTCTCCGGCGGAAAGCCTACGGCGACGCTCCCGCCCTGATTGACCTGGAGTTCTTGAGCGCCGCCCGGGGGCTGGTAGCGAGGAAGCTGGTGACCCGTGCCGCAGCCGAGGAATCGATTGAAAGTTTCCTCAAGGCTCCGATAGATCGCCATTCTCATGTGCCCCTCGCCTGGCGTGCCTGGGAGCTAAGGGCGAACCTCACTCCATACGACGCCGCGTACGTCGCTCTGGCCGAGAGGCTCGGCGCCGCGCTTTTGACAGCCGACCGCAGGCTGGCCCGCGCCCCCCTGGTTCGGTGCCCGATCGAAATAGCGATCTAGCAGTCAAGGATACGATTGCCCGCCGCTCTCATCAACACCACGACCCATGTCCGCCAGGGACGCCAGCGCTCTGCCAGTACCTCGAATTCGGCGGGCGTTGGCACTGACGCCAGGCCGTAGAGCCGCCGGGCAAGGTCACGCGCCCGAGGTTCATCGCCGGGAAGCACATCGCGGACACCGCTGGCCCGGATGACGATCAGGGCGCTGTAGAAAGGGCCGATGCCGGCAATGCGCTGAAGGTCGACCATGGCCCTCGCCGGATCGGTCTCGCGGATCCGGTCGGTGTCGAGCCAGCCGTCGAGCGCGGCCTGGGCTACACCGTGAAGCCGTGCCAGTTTGATTTCCGGGAGACCGGGAAACTCTTTGACCGCGAGCAGCTGCTCTGGCGTTGGAAAGGACGCGAGCGGCTGACCCGCCACATCAAATGTCATGCCGTACGCCTCGTTCAGCCGGCGGCGCAGCTCTACCATCTGCCCGTGCGGCCGGCGCGAGCTCAAGACAGCCCAGGCGGCGGCCTCGTAAGCCGAATAGAAGAGTGGCGGCCGCAACCCGGGGGCCGCCGCCAGCAGGCGAGCGACAACCGGGTCGCGACGGCCGACATCGATGTACCCGGCCGCGTCATCGGCCAGGGACAGAACCCGAGCGACCTGAGCGCGGACCTGATCCACCCGCTCCGACCCGACCACTGTGCAGTGAACTCCATCCCCGTCCTGGGCGGCCGCTACGCCGACCTGCGTCACCAGGTCGTCGAGACAGAAGGCCATCCGCATTACGCCATCCCAGTTCGCCGACTCACGTTGGCCGAAGCCGAACAGGGCCGACTCGTGCAGCGAGAATGGACCGCCTGGAACGATCGTGAAGGTGGTCGTCGTTTGAGTTTCAGACTGCATTGGTGAGTTTCTCCAGTACCGGCGCGAGTACCGCGCCGTCAATGTGGGCGAAGAATTCGTCGTTGAGGCGTCGTGCCGTCGCCGTGCTCAACTTCGCCAGGACGAGGCCGCTCTCCGAGAGGGTCACCTGGTGGGCGCGGCTGTCGTCCGGATGCTGGTCCCGTCGAAGGATTGCTCTTCGTTCTAAATCCCGCACCACCTGTGACACGACGTTGATGTCGAGGCCGGCACGTTGCGCGATCTGGCGCTGGCTGAGCGGCGGTTTCCCCGATTTGTGCCGGTGAAACAGTGCGGCCACCACGAAGAATTGCGAAGTTGTCAGGTCGACTGGTTGAAGACGGCGAGCGAGGGACGTCCTCCAAGCGTGTGCGCTGGTCATAAGGAGGTAGCCGAGCCCGCCGCCGGTTGATGCCTCAGAGGGAGATGCCATTCTTCACTTCCAGCCTTCCTTTATTCTCTTAATGTAATACGTGTCCATATTATATGGATTACTACGATCAAAAGTCAAAGACTCGTAACTTGCCACCCCAATTGACGTTGTCTCAGAAGACACAAACGGGAGGGCAATCTGGAACCGCAGCCTCGGGCGTCGTTCGAAGCGCCGGTACGCCAATTCGAGGCCCGTGTGCTGGGCCTGGCCCGGGAGATCGTCCAGGACGAGGGGCGGGCCGATCGTATCCTCGAACAGGCCTTCGCCCGTGTCCTGACCGGGAGCAAGCAGGACGCCGATCTCGAGACGAGGCTGGCGGCGATGACGCACAAACTGGCCGGCCGGCGCGCGCGCGGCGGGACAACCCTGGCGCTACCGCAGACGGGCGTTCCGGTCTCGGCAGATCTTCACCAGCGGATCCTCGACGCGATCGAGGACCGCCAGTACACCTCCCGGCCGGTGCGTTCGCGCCTGGTCGCGCTGGCCGCCACCCTCCTTGTGATCGCGGCGGCCGGGCTGGTCCAGTTACAACGGACCCGCTCAGAGGCCCTCGCAGCGGCCGCTCCCACGATCGCGGCTCTGAACCCGGCACCCGGCGCTCGCGAGGTAGGGGTGGAAGGATCATTCCTGGTGCAATTCGCGCGCACCCCTGTCGGTACGCCGACACTGAAGCACCTGCCGGCGGATGGCACCCAGAAGCTGTCGAGCTGGGACGGCAACAGGCTGATCGTCGATTACACCGGGCTGCGCTTCGGCGTGAGATACGAGGTAGTCCTCGACGCCAGTTATCAGAGCAAACTGCACGAAGCAGGGCACTTCCAGAAGCGCTGGAGTTTCGTCGCCGAGGGTCCGCCCCGCCTCGCCCGGATGGGTCCTGCGAGCGGCGCGAGCATGGCACCCCGCTTCGGAGTCCTTTCGCTCGACTTCAGCCGCCGGCCGGCGAGCGACCCGGTAGTCCAGCTCCAGCCAGCGGCGACAATCGGTCCAGGATCCTGGGTCGGGACCACCTGGACAGCTCACTATTCCGATCTGCGACCGCTGGCGCTGTACACGGCCGAGGTGACCGTTGCGTCGACCGATCCTGTGGGTCGCATTCATCGGACCTGGACTTTCAGCGTCGAGCAAGGCCCGCCGCCGCCCCCCGTTCCCGTGGTCTGGTACTCGACCTCGAGTCCGTGGCAGTCAACCTCGGCCGACCTCAACCGGTACGTGGCGCTCGACTGGACCGGGAAGACAGTTGGCAGCCTCTATGGAATCAATCTCGTCCGCCAGAACTACGATGGCTCCTGGCTGGCAACCACTGATGGCAACGTCGTCGACCGCAGCGGCCGCATCGTTCCCTTGAGCTCGCGCACGAGTCAAATCTGGTCCGACTCCGGCAGCCGGTATTGCAACATCGGTTTCAGCGCCTTCGACGGCAGGCAGTGGCTCGCGGCGGGGGCCGCAGGCGCCAACCCGCGCGTGATCGCTCAGCTCGGCTTTCCTCAGCGCGGCTATACCCTGCTCGCCTGCAGTGACCTCGCGGATCGCGTGGTGCTCGTTGACCAGGGCCAGACCGGGTTCATGGATCTCAGGGTGTTTCAGCTCTCGACCGGCAGGCAGCTGATCCACCGGTCCACCAACAACGGTTTTTCGGCTGTCGCCTCCCGGGACGGACAGTACCTGGCAGAAACCCCGGATTCCTTCGGCCAGCCCGCTCCGACCGTCATTCGTCGCGTGAGCGACTCGGCGATTGTTGCCCGGCTGGGGGACAGGCGCGTGATCACGTTCTCCTGGGATGGCTCGCTGGTGCTTACCGGGCCATCCTGGAATTCGCAGTCGGCGGGCGAGACCCAGTTGGTCAACTGGCGCACCGGCGCGGTCGTCTGGCGACTCGCAAGCGACATGGCGAACGGGAGTCAGCCCCAGGTCTTCGCGCAGCCGCAACCCAACGGCCCCGCCATGATGGTGGGGGTGGGTTCCTCGGCGAACGGCCCCTCAGGCCTCTCCGACGGGCTCTTCCTGGCTCGTCCGGATGGCCATGCCGAAAAGATCGTCACCGGCTCGGTATTTCTCGCCGCTTACGCCGGCTGATTGCTGCGGCGGCCGGTGCGCAGCAGGTAGGCGTATAGGAGAACGCCTGACGTCAGGCCGACCGCGACCTTGACTGCCGTCGGCGCGCTGGAGGGACTCAGGTTGCCTTCGATGATGCCGGCGATGACCAGCATCGGCGCCATGCCGGCGAGGATGATCACGGACTTGCGCGCCGCCAGCACCAGCGCATCGCGTCGACGGTAAGCGCCCGGCATCACCAGCGCCCAGCCCATCATCAGGCCCGAGGCGCCGGCCGCCACCACGACCGAGAGCTCGATGACGCCGTGGGCGATGACGAAGTCGAGCAGGCCGCCACCGATGCCGTAGGCGCTGGTCAGCCCGAGGAGGCCGCCAAGCTGGATGCCGTTCGTCATCAGGATGTAGATCGTGGGCAGCCCGAGGAGGATGCCGAAGGCGAAGGCGAGGATGGAGACGTTGATGTTGTTGGTCATGATCACCCCCGACATCAGGGGGCGGTCCGAGGCCGCGATCGTGGTCCAGAGTTGATGGTTATGAACCTGCTGCACGATCTGCGCCGGGACGAGCGCGTAAGCGAGCTGTGGGTCCAGCCGGATCGCGATGAAGGCGATAACGGCCGGACCGAACAAGAGCGCCGCGGCGGCGAGCATGTATGGCGCGCAGCCGCGGTAGGTCCGCGGCAGGGTCAATCCATAAAAGGTAGCGATCCGGTCGCGTAAGTTGCCACCCTGCTGGTAGACAGCACCGTGTCCACGGGCAACCAGGCCGTTCAGGTAGCCGGCGACCGGCTCGGTGGGCCAGTCGCGCCTCGCCCGCGCCAGGTCGGCGGTGGCCCGCCGGTAAAGTCCGGCCAGCGCCAGCACCTCGGTCGGCCGCAGCCCGCCGAAGCGGCTGGTACCGGTCTTGCGCAGCAGCGCCTCCAGTCGTTCCCACTCCGGGCGTCGCCTGGTGACGAAATCGTCGGCGCGCATCTCACCAATCATGACGTAGCGCAGGAGTCGGAGCTTGCCCGGGATTACACTGCTCGCGTGCAGCCCCCGGATCAGTCCGACGACCTGGTCATCGCGACCCCGGAACGGGTTGCTTTCCAGTACGAAATCGCGGGCATCGGCAGCCGCTTCCTGGCCCAGATGGTCGACATGGTGATCGTCTTCACGATCGGCCTGGTGATCGCGGTTGCGGCTGCCGCACTGGGTGCGCTCCTCAACTCGGCGCAGGTCGGCCTGCTGGTCGGCGTGATCCTTGGTTTCATCCTGCTCGCCGGCTATTTCCTGATCAGCGAGGCGGCCCTCTCCGGGCAAACGGTGGGCAAGCGGGCCGTGCGCCTGCGCGTGGTCGGTGACCAGGGCCAGCCGATCACCCTGGGCCAGGCCGCCATCCGCAACCTGGTCCGCATCGTCGACTTTCTGCCGCTCCTCTACGGCATCGGCATCATCACGCTCTTCATCAGTGGTCGCGGAAAGCGCCTGGGCGACTTTGCCGCCGGGACACTCGTGGTGCGCGACCGGCAGAAGGTAAGCCTGTACGACCTCGCCAGCACGGCATCGACCGGTAGTCCCGGGGCGCCCGCTGCGGAGCAGCCGGCCGCCTCCATCTGGGCGGTGCCCGGCGCCTCGCCCTCAAGTGGCCTGACCCCGAATGCTCCCTCCGCGGCGCCGGCCGATCCGGCGCTCCGCCGGCTGGTCGTCGCCTATGCCGGCCGCCGGGAGGAGCTACCTGCGGAGCGCCGCCAGGCACTGGCCGCCAGCGCCGAGGCGGCGCTCAGGCGGGCGCTGCCCGAGCTGGTTGCGGCGCAGGGGCCCCTTGCCGCGCTCGATCAGCTGGCGGAGCGGGAAGGTATCTCGCCGCTTCGACCGGCCGATCGCGACGCCCGGCGCGCGATGACCTGGGGAGTGGTTTCGCTGGTCTTCTTCTGGATGCCGCCGGTCGCTATCCCCACCGGCATTCTCTCCGTCGTCTTCGCCCGCAGGGGATTGCGTGCCATCCGCAAGGAGCCCCAGCGCTTGCAGGGGGAGGATAGGGCTCAGACCGGTCGGGTGCTGGGCATCATCGGACTGGCGATCTCCTCGGTGCTGTTGGTACTGTTCCTGCTGGCATTGATCTTTCGCAACGGTTAGAGTTTCTGGCGCCCGGCGATCCCCGTGTTAAGGGGATGCCACCACTCGACACGCTGCTCGCCGAGCTTCCAGCAGAGGAAAACGGTTTCACCCTTACGTTGCCCGTAGAAGTCGATCAGGCCGATGCTTGGATCACGCAGCACGATGCCCCATTCCCGGAGCTGCTTCAAGTCGCTTTCCAACCTCTGGGTGGCTTGCGTCAGGTTGCGGCTGGGCAAACCTCCGCCGTTGTGGGAGGCTTTCTCGCGGACCCCGGCCAGCGACTTATCGTCGGCCAGGGCGCGCTGGTTGTCGCGAATCCGCTCCAGCGCCTGGCGCAGTGAGGGGAGCAATGCGTTGGCCTCGGCCGGTGTGTAAAAGCGCTCCGCCATCCAGCTGTCAGGCCGCCGAGATGGGCGCCATCGCCCGCAGGCGCGCGACCATGCCGGGCAGTTGATCGAGTAAGAGATCGACGTCCTGGTCGGTGTTCCCCTTGCCCACCGAAAGGCGAAGGCTGCCGAGCGCGCGCTCGCGCGGGTAGCCGAGCGCCAGGATGACGTGGCTCGGCTCCAGCGAGCCCGAGGTACAGGCTGAGCCCGAGGAGGCGGCGATCCCGACCATGTCGAGCTGAAGCAGCAGCGACTCGCCCTCGACTCCCTGGAAGAGGAAGCTGGCGTGGTGCGGCAGTCGATTGACTGGATGCCCGGTGAGCTCGGCGCGCGGAATCCGGTCGAGCACTCCCTCGATCAGCCGGTCGCGAAGGCGGGTGAGGTGTTCCGTGTTCCTATGCAGGTCGCGCTGCGCGATGGTGAGGGCCTTCGCCAGGCCGACGATGCCTGCGACGTTTTCCGTGCCGGCGCGACGGTTGCGCTCGTGACCGCCCCCCAAGATCTGGGGCTGGATGCGGACTCCGGAGCGCACGATCAGGGCGCCCACCCCCTTGGGTCCGTGCAGCTTGTGGGCGGACATGGAGAGCAGGTCCACCCCCAGGTCCTCCGCCGAAATCGGGATCTTGCCGGTCGATTGCACCGCATCGGTGTGAAAGTAGGCGTCGCTGTGCTCGTGGGTGACCGCCGCCAGCTCGGCGATCGGCTCGATGGTGCCGATCTCGTTGTTGGCGTGCATGAGACTCACCAGGATCGTGTCTTTGCGCAGCGCCCGGGCGAGGTCGCCGGCATTGATCAACCCGGCCCGGTCGACGGGGAGCCGGGTGACTTCGAAGCCTTCGCGCTCCAGCTCCTCGGCGGAGCGGAGCACAGCGTCGTGTTCGATCGTCGATGTGATCACGTGACGGCCGCGCTCGGCGTTGCGCTCCGCGACTCCGCGGAGGGCAAAGTTGTCGCCCTCGGTCCCACCGGAGGTGAAGATGATTTCCTTGGCGGCCACTCCGTAGAAGGCCGCGACCTCGTCACGGGCCTGGTCGATCGCCTGGCGCGCTCGCTGGCCGAGGCCGTAGACGCTGGAGGCGTTGCCAAACTCCTCGGTCAGGTAAGGAAGCATCGCCTCCAGGACCTCTGGGTCCAGCGGCGTGGTCGCGGAGTGGTCGAGGTAGACCATGCTCGACATTGTAGGTGCGGACTTCGAAGACGCTAGGAGGCTTGCGGGTGACCCCGCCGCCAGTGGACCAGTTCCTTGAGCGGGCCGTTGAAGGACTGCAGTTGTTGATGAACGTCGAGCATCTCATCGCCGCTGATCGGCCCTTCCTTCGATCCGCGGGGCAGGCCGTCGGGGTGCTTGGCCTTCTTCAGCAGCAGCACCGCGACGAAGCTGACGCCGCAGTTGGCGCAGGTCACCTCTACCGTGCAGTGGCCGTCGCTCTCGTTCAAAAGGCTCACCTCGCAGTCGGCCAGGGCCTGCGAGCAGGCGAGGCACTTGTAGTACTTGGCGCGCTCTTTGATCAGGGCGATCAGGTTCACTGATCCAACTATAAAGCGCGGCTGGCGGCGCGCCCAAGGCTCAATCTCGCAGTGCGTAGATGCGCAAGACCGGTCCCGGCCGGGAGAACCCGGCATAGCCGGCGAGCGGAACGTAGAAGGTGTCGATACTGTCGAATAACGACCCTTGAGGGCAGCCTGAACCGGTCGGGCTGAAGCTGGCCGCGAGGTTCGCTCGCAGCCTCAACTGCTGTTCCAGCGGCGTCGGCGGTGCGCAACCCAGGTCCGGGCGCTTTCGAGCGATCACGATGTAGCGCACGCCGTCAGCCACCAGAGCGGCGACCGAGCCATGCTGCAGTTCATCCTCGCTCAGGTCATGCACCGAGTAGCTGGTCTCCAGCCGGTTCTCGAGGAAGGAGGCGACATAAGGGTCGGTGGCTCCCACGCTCTGGGCCCGGCTGTCGACCAGGGCCTGGTCATGGGCGGGCCCCGGCTTGTAGGGGATGGCCACCCGGCTGCCGGGGGGGACGTGCTGCTCGAGCCAATCGTAGGCGAGCGTGCGGGTGTCAGCCTGCTGGATCAAGGTGTCGAAGCGAAGGTCGTGAATCGACGCCGGGATCACCATGGCCGCCAGAATCACGGCCATCACCGCGCCTCGCAGTCGCCGCTCAGCAACCAAAGCCGACAGGTCGGCGGTCATGCGTCCGGCAAGCAGTGTCAACGCCGGTATCAACGGGTCGGCGTAACGAAAGAAGACCGAGTGCCCGGTGCCGATCACGAGGTAGTAGGGGATGAGAAAGGCGAGGATGATCCAGTCCGCCGCGGTGCGGCGCCAGGCGGCGCATGCGACGCCCGCGAGCGCGAGTATGAAGAGGCCTGGGTCGAGCCCGTACCAGAGCGCGACCAGCAGGCGGATCCAGCCGACCTGGTCGACTGTCTCGCTCGCCAGGTGCGAAAAAATGTAGCTCAACCCGTGGCTCGTCACCGCCGGGTCGAGCAACAGGAAGGGTGACGTCAGCAGCAGGGTGACGACCCCGACTGCCGCGATCACCATCAGCCGGTGGGCCAGTGTTACCAGCTTTGCCCGGCCAGGACCCGCACTCCAGGCCTGGCCCGCGGCGGTGGCGAGCAGGATGATCGCCCCGTTGTACTTGAGGCTGGCGGCGATGCCGAGCGCCACGCCATTAAGGAGAAGAGGCCCCTGGCCCTGTTGCTGAATCGTGCGATAGGCGAGGTAAAGGGCGCCGGTGACGGCCACTGCCAGCGCCGTGTCGGGTGTTCCGAAATGACTGTCCCGAACGCCGAGGAAGGCGACAGCAAGTCCGGCGCCCGCGATCAGTCCCGCGCTCCAGCCGTAGGCGCGCCGCCCGAAGTCGATGACGAGCAGGACGGTGGCGGTTCCCAGCAGGGCACTCAAGAGCCGGACCCACAGATGGGCGGATGGCTGGTCTCGTACCAGGCCGAGCAGATCGGCAGGCGCGAGCCAGAGTGCCGACAGGTTGAAGAAGAGGTGGGGCCAATCGGCGAAATGAGGATCGAGTACGCCGTGCAGCAGACCCATGGCGCGGCCCACCGCCACGTTCTCGTCGGGCCGGTAGATCGCAGGCAGGCCGAAGTTGATGCCGAGGAGCCTGAGTAAGAGGGCTGCGCCCGTTATTCCAGGGAGCGCCGCTCCCCGGATGCTCGGGCGCCTGAAGGCCTTAGCTTTCGGTCGGGTGTGTTGGCCCGTAGGCGTCGACCGGTACGGGCGTTGGCTGATGCTTGCGCAGCTCCAACTTCTTGACGGCGTCGATCGCCGCGGTGGTGGCGTCCCCGACCGCGGTCGTGATCTGGCGCGTCAGCTGCGAGCGGACGTCGCCCGCCGCGTAGACGCCCGGCACGCTGGTCTGCATCGTGGCATCGGTCATGAGAAAGCCAAGAGGGTCGTGCTCGACATGCTCCTGGCGATCGAAGAACTGGGTGTTGGGCACAAAGCCGATGAAGACGAAGACACCGCTTACCGGCAGCGGCCGGGTCTGCCCGGTCTTGAGGTCCTTCAAGGTGATCCCGGTCACCTCCGAGTCGGCTCCCTTGACCTCCGTTACCACCGTGTTCGTGATCATTTCCACCTTCGGGTTGGAGCGCGCCGCCTCCACCAGGATCGCCTGGGCGCGGAACTCAGCGCGCCGGTGGACGATGTAAACCTTCTTGCAGTAGCGCGTCAGGAAGACTGCCTCCTCGACGGCTGCGTCGCCGCCGCCGATCACGGCCACCTCCTGCTCCTTGAAGAAGGCGCCGTCACAGACGGCGCACTGCGAGACACCGCGGCCCTGGAACTCGTCCTCCCCGGGAATGCCGAGCTTCTTCGGGGAACCACCGGCGGTCAGGATGACGAAGTCCGCCGTGTAGGTCCCGTTCTCGGTCTCTACGACTTTCTTGTTTCCACGACTACGGATCCCGGTCACCCCGGTCGTTTCCAGGTCGACACCAAACTTGGTCACCTGGTCGGCCATGCGCTGGGCCAGCTCGACACCGGTTATATGGTCGAAACCCGGATAGTCCTCGATGGCGTCCGTGTTGAGCAGCTGTCCCCCGGGAGCCCCGCGCTCGAGCAGCACCGTCCTCACCCGTGCGCGGCCCGCGTAGAGGGCGGCGGTAAGGCCGGCCGGGCCTGCCCCGATGATGATCACGTCGTACTGGCGGTCTTTTTTCATAGCCTCGAGCGACTCCATGATAGTTAAGCGATTCCCGTAGCTCAGTATTCCCAGGAGTGCGCGGCGTAACCCTGGGCGGTATATAACAGCGGGAACGGATGCGTAAGGAAGACCCGGCTGGAGCCCCGGCGCAGTTCAGCTCCCCGAGGGTCGTGGCGCTGCCCCGGCCCGTGGGGGCCGGCGACCAGGAGCACCTGACCTGGGCCTACCAGACGCACGTTACCGCCATCTATCAGTACGTCTACAGCCGGGTCGGCAACCGCGCCGACGCCGAAGACCTGACCTCGAAAGTGTTTATGAAAGCGATCCACGGCATGCGGCACGACGTTTCCGTCCCGGAGCTCCGCAGCTGGCTGTACCGGGTGGCACAAACCACCCTTGCCGACCACTGGCGCGAGTACTACGCGGAGGACGCGGGGGAACTGGACGAGGACATATCCCGGGCGCCGGCGCTCCGTGAAAACCTGGAGGCGGCGCAGCGTGTTGACGCCCTCCTCGCCACCCTGCCCGACCAGTACCGCCGCGTCCTGGAGCTGCGTTTCCTTCGTGGTTACTCGGTGCGTGAGACGGCCCACGAGCTGAATCTGAGCGAGACCAACGTCAAGGTGCTCCAGTTCCGGGCGCTGAACCGGGCCGGCCGAGAGCGCGGGAGGATGCAATGAACGACGACCCGGAGCAGCTCGACAAGTACGTCGAGGATCTGCTCCAGGACCGCCGGCCGGAGCGCACCCCGCTCGCCGACCAGGACGCCCTCGGGGCGCGCCAGACCGCAGCCATGCTGCGGGCGGCCAAGCCGGGTGCCGGTCTGCCCTCGCCCGAGTTTCTCTCCAGGATGCAGGAATCGATCGGAGACTGGGTCCGCGAGCGCTCGCCCGAGGTGGCGCTCAAGCAACGTCCCAGTCGGCGGTCGCTCCTCTTTGCCGGCGCCAGCGGACTGGCGGCCGGTGTTGTGGCCGCGGTTGGAGTCGACCGGCTCTCGAAGCCGAAGGCCCCGTCGCCGACCCAGGCGCTGGTCGAGAACGGTAGCTGGCAGACGGTCAAGTCGGTAACCGACCTGCCGGAGGGTACCCCGGTAGCCTTCCGCTCGGGCGCAATCGAAGGCTTCCTTGTCCGGACCGGGCAGGAGGTCCGCGGCCTCTCGGCCGTCTGCACCCACATGGGCTGCGTCCTCAACTACAGCAAGTTTCGCGACCGCTTCGAGTGCCCCTGCCACGGCGCCACCTTTGCAAAGGACGGCCAGCCGAGCGACCAGTACACCAGCCCGCTCCCGCCGCTGCCGGCACTCCAGGTTCGTGTTTCAAAGGGCCAGGTCCAGGTCTATACCGTCTGACGCGCAGGTAACCAAAACGGGCCGCGGCCCGTTGAGTCTGGGGCATGGGCTGGCGCGCGCTCTCCTTTAGACTCGATTCAAGGCTATGACCGAAACGGTAAGGACGCCGATCCTGGACCGCGTCCACAGCCCCGCTGACCTGCGCACCCTGGGCGAGGAGGAGCTGATGTCGCTGGCCGAGGAGATCCGCCAGTTCCTGGTGGAGTCGGTGTCCAAGACCGGAGGCCACCTCGGCCCCAACCTCGGCGTCGTGGAGCTGACGCTGGCGATTCACCGGGTGTTTTCCAGCCCCAGGGACCGCATCCTTTTCGACACCGGCCACCAGGCCTATGTCCACAAGCTGCTCACCCGGCCGCGCGTGGGTTTCGAGCGGCTGCGCAAGCTCGGAGGCATGAGCGGGTATCCGAACCGCAGTGAAAGCGAGCATGATTTCATCGAGAACAGTCACGCCTCAACCGGCTTGAGCTACGCGGCCGGCATGGCTGAGGCGCTGCGGCAGAAGGATGATCGGGGCCATGTCGTGGTAGTGGTCGGTGACGGGGCGCTGACCGGCGGGATGGCCTACGAGGCGCTCAACAACATCGGCCATCGCAAGACGCCGGTGATCATCATCCTCAATGACAACGGCCGGTCCTACGCGCCGACGATCGGAGGCCTCGCCCAGCACCTGGCGCAGCAGCTCACCGTGCTCAACCCGACCTACCACCGCACCAAGAATCGGGTCGACCGGATGCTGCGCGCGGTGCCCGCCGGCGGCAAGGCGCTGGAGGCCGGCCGCCGCATCAAGGAGGGGCTCAAGGAGCTGATCTCGCCGCGCAGCTTCTTCGAGTATCTCGGCATCAAGTACTCAGGACCGATCGATGGTCATAGCATCGGTGACATCGAGCGGACCCTCAACCAGGTCAAACGCCTCGGCGGTCCCGTCGCCGTGCACGTCATCACCACCAAGGGCCGCGGCTATGGACCCGCCGAGGAAGACGAGATCGACCACTTCCACAGCCCGAGCGCCTTCGACGTGCTTACGGCTAAACCCCTGAGCCGTAAAGTCACCTACACCGACGTCTTCGGCGAGGCCCTGGTCGCGGAGGCGGAGCGCGACCCACAGCTGGTGGCCATCACGGCGGCGATGGGAAGCAGCGCGGGACTCGGCCCGTTCCTGCTGCGGTTCCCCGATCGATTCTTCGACGTCGGGATCGCGGAACAACACGCGGTCACATTTGCAGCCGGGCTGGCGATGGCCGGGCTCCGGCCGGTGGTCGTTATCTATTCAACCTTCCTGCAACGGGCGCTCGACCAGGTGATGATGGACGTTTGCTTGCACCGATTGCCGGTCATCTTCGTCCTCGACCGCGCTGGAATAACCGGGGAAGACGGTCCCTCAACTCACGGCATTTTCGATCTGACCTTCCTGCGGGCGATGCCGGGCTTGACCCTTGCCGCCGCCAGCGACGCACAGGAGTTGCGCGACCTTCTCCATACCGCGGCTTCCCTCGAGAATGCAGGACCCTTCGCGATCCGCTTCCCCAAGGGGGCTGTCAGCGAGGGTGCGCCACGGGCCGCGCGGGTGTTGCCGGTTGGGGAGTGGGAGGTTCTGCGCCCGGGTGGAGCCGGGTTGCTGCTCGCCACCGGCAAGATGGTCTCGGTGGGGCTGGAGGCCGCTTCAATGCTGGAACGAGAAGGCGTAGCCCTCACCGTGGTCAACGCCCGCTACATCAAACCGATGGACCCCCGGCTCGAAACCTGGGCGCGGCGCCATCCGGCCATCCTCACGCTCGAGGACAACGTGGTCAGTGGGGGCTTCGGATCGGCCATAGCGGAACAGCTTGCCCCGCTGGGTATCCCGGTGACCGCCATGGGCGTACCGGACCAGTTCATCGAACAGGGCTCCCAGGCGGAACTGCTCGCGAAACTATGCCTGGACCCGCAGGGCGTGGCCGCGAGAATCCGGAGCCTCCTCACCGATACGGATCGCGTCGGTGAGAAGGTCACCGGGCAGGGAAGCTAGGCAGCGGCGGCGTAACCACCGCCCGTAGCTACCGCCGGCAACCCGGATTACGCGGAGGTGGAATTTTTCATGGTCTCATTGCATTGGCGTGCGTTTCCCGCGGCGGTTCTGATGACGACGGCCCTGGCCGCCTGCGGCGGCGGACCGGCAACGTCATCGGGATCCTCTTCAACGGCGACGCCGGCGGCGTCCGCCTCAGCCACAGCGACCCCTGCGGTGATGGCTCAGACGGTGGGGAGCAACGGCACCATCCTGGTGGCCGGCTCGAACGGCATGACGCTCTACACGTTTACCCGCGACGCAGCTGGCGTCAGTAGCTGCAAGGGTGGCTGCGCCACGACGTGGCCGCCGCTGACTGTCCCCTCAGGACAAACGCCAACGGGTGGGACCGGCGTCAGCGGCGCGCTCGCCACCATCACCCGGGATGACGGCAGCCTGCAGGTCACCTATAAGGGTCTACCGCTCTACTTCTTCAGCAAGGACACCAAGCCGGGCGATACCAACGGCCACTACACCAACTGGAATCTCGTCATGCCGTGAGGTCAGCATCGGGGCCCGAGACAACCCGCAGCCGGGGTGCCTCGCCCGCTGCCGCCGGTTCCGGTGCCATGGCAGGCTCAGGCTGCGGTTCCACGTGTGGCTCCGCCGTCGGCAGCGTGAGCGTGAACGTGCTCCCCTTGCCCGGTCGGGACTGCACCAGCAGGTCTCCGTCGTGCTGGCGAGCCAGCTCGCGGGAGAGGTAAAGTCCGAGCCCGGTGCCACCGACGTGGCTCGTCTCCCGGTTGTGGATGCGCTCGAAACGGTTGAACAAGCGGGGCAGGTCCTCCTGGGCGATGCCAATCCCAGTGTCCGTCACGCTGACAGTTCCAACGCCGTCCTGGTTGCTGACTATGCTGCGAATGGTCCCGCCCTTTGGTGAGTACTTGATCGCGTTCTCGAGAAGATTGCTGACGATCGTGACGAGGCGATCCGGGTCGCCCACCACGTAGACTGCCTCCGTCCCTTCGTCCAGCATCAATCGGTGCCGCTCGCCGCTGAGCGGCTTGATCGCCTCGATTGCTTCCCGGGCGACGCGCCGCAGGTCGACCCGTTCGCGCTTCAGAGCCAGTCGCCCGTCCTCGAGGCGGGCGGCCTCCAGCATCTGGCCGATCAGCATGTTCATCTCCAGGGCCTTGGCTTTCAGGACCTCGATGGCGCGAATGCCGGGTTCCTTCAGCTGTCCAAGCGAGCCCTGCTCCAACATGGAGAGGTAGCCGTTGATGACGCCGAGGGGGCTGCGCAGCTCATGTGAGGCGAGGTTCAGGAACTGTGACTTGGTCTTCTCAAGCGCCGACATCCGCTCGGTCACCCTGGCCCGGTCGAGCGCCGCCGTGATGTTGGTCGCGTAATACCACAGTCGGTTCATTTCGTCGCTGCCGAAGAAGGGCGTGAAGGGTCCCGAGGCGACCACCAGGGCGCCAGGCCCGGTGTCCAGCGGAAGCTTGATAACGATCGAATTTGGTCGGTTCGACCCGGGAGCGGCAACGAGGCTCGGCTGGCCACTGGGATCGACAAGCGTCGCGAGTTGGCGCGCATCCTCTGCCCTGATCCCGTCGAGGGCCAGCACTTCCCCCCCGGGCTCCAGGACGGCAACGCCGTCCGCGCCTACCAGCCGCCGAGCCCAGATGGCTCCCCGATGAGCGAGCGTTGCCCGGTCCGGGCTGAAGAGGAGCAGGTCCTGGATGGCTCCCCGGAGTTCTCCCTCCTCGGCGTCGCGCCAGCTTCGGCGCAGCCACCGCGGGGGGGCGAAGCTCGCATACAAAAGGGGCACGACCAGCAAGGCCAGCACCTGGGTAACAATCTGGAGCGCCGGAGCCGAGGCCACGGTGCCGCCAATTCCCCCGACCAGCAGGACGACCACAAGGCCTGCGTAGCCGGCGCTGAGTGCCCGCAGTCGCGCCCGCTGAACCGCTGGCCTACCTTGCGACGCAACCCAGAGTCGGAAGATCGGCTCCGTTACGCAGCCGGCCCAGACCAGTACCAGGATGATGGTGGCTGCCGTCAGCTGCGCATTCGGCCTTGAGCCCGGCAGGCCGATTGCCACCAGCTCGAGCAGAGTGGCCGCTACCACTGCAACGAGCGCGCCCAACCGGATCCGCTGCGAAAGGGGGACGAAGGTGTCCCTGAAGAGCAAAAGCATATAGCCGGATCCCATCAAGGCCACCAGGGTCAGCGCGGTCATGACGAACATCAGGCGCGGTCCGGTGATCACGCTCAACCGGCCGAGCAGAGAGGTGACGCCCAGCAGCCCGATGGCCAGGGCCAGGTAGCCTCGGCTGCGCTCGCGGTAGCGCAACCAGTCGATAAGGATGACGATGCTGACGGCGACGAAGGCGGCGCTGACGGCGTACTGAAGCAACCGGAGCACATCCGTCATGGCGACAACTTTACCGCGAGTGGCTCATCAATTAACACCATCTCCGACGCTAGCGAGACAGCGGCGCCCCACTATCACGTTTTCTTCCCCGCCGCTGCCAGGCTCAGTCGATATGATCCCCACAGGGCAGCACAGCCGGGGAGGTGCGCACATAGGTTCTGGCAGGCTTCGCATTGCGCTCGTGGCTCCGCCGTGGTATCCGCTCCCACCCCGGGGCTATGGCGGCACCGAGCTGGTCGTCCACCTGTTGCATACCGAGCTTCGCGCCATGGGCCACGACGTGGTCACCTTCGGGGCCGAGGGCTCTGGCGCCGGCGTAACGGCGCTGGGGGAAGCGAGCTGGGGCCGCGACCTTGGCGGGGCCGACGAGACGGCCCGGATGGCCACCTACCTGGCGCGGGTTTACGACCGGCTCTCCGGAGAACGCTTCGACGTGCTCCACGATCACTCCTGCCTTGCCGGCCTGGTGCTCGCCATCCACTCCGGGGTCGCGCCGGTGGTGGTTCACACCATTCACGGCGAGTTTTTGGAGGCGCTCTGCAGCTTCTATTCCGCGGTGCAGGAGCGCGCTCGCCTCTGTGCCATCAGCGAGAGCCAGGCGGCCACCGCGCCCAGGGTACGGGTGGCCGCGGTGGTTCCGAATGCGGTCGATGCCCCCTCGGCGCCGCCCTCACGGTCGCGTGAGCGCTACCTGATCGAGGTCGCCCGGATCACCCCGGACAAGGGCCAGCACCTGGCGATCCAGGTGGCGCGCCGAGCCGGCCGCAAGCTGATCCTGGCCGGGAAGGTGGAACGAACCGGTGCGGGTGAGAGGTATTTCGAGGACGAGATCGAACCGCACCTCGGGCGTGCCGTCGAGTATTACCCCAACGTGGCGGGCACCGAGAAGGCCCGGCTCATCTCCCGCGCCGCGGCAGGCATCTTCCCGCTGCAGTGGCCGGAGCCCTTCGGCCTGGCGATGGCGGAATGCATGGTGGTCGGCACGCCGATCCTCGCGCTTCGGACGGGATCCGCACCGGAACTGATCGAGGATGGTGTGACCGGCTTCCTCGCCGACGACGTCGAAGGCCTGGTGCAGGCGGCCACGCGGCTTGATCAGATCGACCCGATCCGCTGTGCCGAGGTGTCGCGAACGCGCTTCAGCCCGCGGCTGATGGCGGAGCGTTACCTGGAGGTCTACACCGCCGGCGCGGCCGGCGAGCGCCTGAGCGCCTCTGCCTAACCTGCGGCGAGCTTTTCGGAGGCTCCGGCCATCCGGTCGATGATCGCCTTGCCCTCTCCGGCGCTGTCGTCGAGCCAATGCGGTTGGGAGTAGTCGCTGATCAGCAGCGGCCGGTAGTCGACCCGCACCAGCTGCGTGCCGTAAAAGGTGTAGCGGCCGACCACGCCTTCGCGCGTTTCCTGCGACCACATCTGGTCGAAGATGAAGTTTCCGTGGGCGTAGGCGATCAGGTGGTCCTTATAGATCTCTATGGGCTGGACCCAGTGAGGATGATTGCCGATCACGATGTCGGCGCCCAGGTCGATCGCCAGGTGGCCAACCTCTCGCGGGTTGTCGGGAGCGATCCCGGCGCCGACTGTCGGGATGAGCTCGTACTCCTTGCCCCAGTGAAAGGCAACTACCAGCACGTCGCATTTCGACCTGAGGAGGTCGATCTCTCGTTTCAGCTCGGCTCGGTCGATCTGGGTGCCAACGCCATTGAAACCGATGAAGCCGAACTTCACGCCGCGTACGTCACGAACCTCTGAGAGGCCGTTGCCCGAAACCCCGATGCCGTGCTTTGCCAGCAGGGCGATGGTTTCGCTGCTACCGGCGGGGCCGTAGTTGGTCGAGTGATTGTTGGCGAGGTTGGCGACGTTGACACCGGCGTACTCGAGGCCGGCGACGGACCGGGCATCGCCGCAGAACTTGAAGCCGCTGTGAGCGAGCGGGCAATTTTTGAGTAGCGGCGACTCCAGGTTGATGAAGAGAAGGTCGCCCGTCTTCAGGTAGTCGGCGGTCTGCCGCCATGGGTAAAGAAAGTCGTGGTGGACCAGTACCTTGTAGTTGACCTCACGGGCTGGGATCACGTCGCCGGTCGCGATCAGGACCCGGAGCTTGCTGGGGTCGAGCTTCGAGAGATCAGGCTTATCGCTCCCGAACACGCTCTGCAGGCTGAGCCGCGGCGGTGCTGGCGCGGGGGTCGGCGTTGGACTCGGTTTAGAGCTGGAGACGGCGCCGACCGGACTGCCGTTCGGGCCGCCGTTTACCTGGCTGCTCCCGCCGCTACAGGCGGCAACCATCGGAGCGAGGAGAAGAGCGGCTGACCGGAAGCGCAAACCGCCCGAAGAATACACGACTCCGCGGGGTACAAACCGGAGCGACTGCGGCCCCTCCCCTTGCGGTACAAGGAAGCTTGTGCTACATTGCACCCGTGCCCACCGATGGCCTCGTCAGCCAGATGCGGCGGGGGGCACTGGAGTACTGCGTGCTTGCCCTGATCCGCGACACACCTCGCTACGCATTCGATTTGATCGACGCCCTTGGGAAGACCGGAATGCTGACGACGGAGGGGACGCTTTATCCGCTTCTGAGCCGGTTGCGTCGCGACGGCCTGGTCAAGACCGAGTGGCGAGAGTCCAGTGATGGACCGCCCCGACGCTACTACGAGCTCACCACGGAAGGCCGCCGTGCGCTGACCGCGTTCAGGACCGAGTGGAGCGCGTTTCGCGCCGCCGTCGACGGAATCCTGCAGGAGGCGAAGAAAACATGACCGCTCCGCACGCCGACCCACTGATCACCGGCTACCTTGCCCGGCTCGCCGATGCCGCCGCCGGATTACCGAACGGTCCCCGCACGGAACTGGTCGACGACGTGCGCGCCCATATAGCCGAAGCTCGTGCTCGGGAGACCGGTGAAGAGACGGATGCGACCATCCTCAACATCCTCGACCGGCTCGGCGAGCCGACCGTGGTCGTCGCCGACGCGCGCGATCGTCTGGGTAGCGGCCCGCAGGCACCGTTGCGGCCGGGTGTGGTGGAGTATGGCGCCATCGTCCTCCTACCCTTCCTCTGGCCGCTCGGGGTCGTCCTCCTCTGGTCCTCCCGGGCCTGGACCAGGCGTGACAAGGTCATCGCCTCGTTGGTGCCTCCCGGCGGGTACTTCGGTCTGGTCCTCATCGCGCTTACCGCGCAGGCGGCCGGTGTCGTCATCCAGGGATCCGGCCCCTTGCCGGGCTTTGGCCACCTCTATATCCTTCTCCTTCCGATCCTCATATTCTTCGCCCCGGTTTACCTCTTCATCCGGCTGCGCCCCGGGCGTAGCCAGGTGGCGCGAGGCGGTCGAGCGCGGCACCGCAGACCGGTGGCTTGAGCGGCCCCCACGGGGATCAGTTCATCGCCGGCTACCCAGCTCGACTCGCCGATGCCGCCGCCGGATTGCCCAAAGGCCCGCGCACGGAGCGCGCCTGTCCTAGTCGTCGGACTGGTGATTGTTGTCGCCGGTCTGTTGGTCGCCCGAGTGGGAAAGGTCTCGGTCGAGCGAGGTCCTCATCACCAAAACGAGCTGATCCATCGCCGCGATACTGGTCGCGGGCCCGCCCTTCGAGGCCAGGGCGATTCTTTCCATCTGGACGAGCTGCAGCTCATCTTCGGAGATGCGTTGATTGAATGCCTGGCGCGCCTCACCCTTGAGCGCCGAACCCTGCTGACGCAGGTGTTCGAGAGCCAGTTGATCGCGCTGGTAGGCGCCCCTTACGGCTGCGCTCGGATCCACGATCGCGGTTGCCGCATCGCTGAGATGGTTTGCCGCGGACCGGATCGCCTGCGGTACCGAGGCCGGCGATGGCAGCGTAAGGGCTTTCGGGCTCGCGCTAGGTGCGCTGACTTTCTGCTGGCTCACCTCCGGTGTGGTGGCGACTTTCGTCAGCTTCAGCGCCGGCAAATTATGGTTCGTATCCCGGGCCGCGTGTGCCGCCAGCCCCGTGCTTACGGCGAATGCCATCACGGTAGCCAGCAGCCTATTCGTCATCTGGGTGACCATGGGATAGCCTCGTTATCAGGCTAGCCTCCTCCCGCCGCAGCAACATTGCGGCATCCGTTGCGTCACTCGTCACCGGCAACCTGTGTCTCCGCTTCAAACCGCGTACACAATCAATTGACAGATCCCTACGCTCCACGGCGTAGCGCCCTCTGCCGCTCAGCCGATGCGCGTTGCCCAGTCGTCGGTGCTGAGGACCAGTGTCACGGGGCCGTCATTGAGCAGGCTTATCGCCATCTGGGCGCCGAATGATCCCGTCGCGACACTGAGGCCGCTTGCCCGCAGCCGCTCGATGAACCGCTCCAGGAGGGGTCGGCTGATTTCGGGCCGTGCGGCCTTGAGGAAGCTGGGCCGGTTCTGGCCCCGCGCGTCGGCGAAGAGCGTGAACTGCGAGACGACCAGCAGCTCTGCCTTCACCTGGGAGGCGCTCAGGTTGAACTTGCCCGCCTCATCGCTGAAGACTCGCAGCTTGACGATCTTGTCGGCGAGGTAGTCGATGTCCCGAGCAGTGTCCGTTTCGGCGACGCCGGCCAGGATGCAGAAGCCAGGGCCGATCGACGCCTCACCCTCATCCCACCTGACCGAGGCCTCACTGACGCGCTGGATGACTACGCGCACGGTCTCAGCTGGGTCAGGGCGGTGGGTTCCAGCCGGTCAGCTGAGCATCCGTCCGTTGCGTCAGCCAGCTCTCGATGTCCTGGAAGACCATCTCCTGTTCGACCTCGTTGAAGATCTCGTGGTACATGCCGGGGTAGAGGATGAAGGCGCGCTCGGGGGCAGTCGCCCTCGAAAAGAAGCGCTGGCTTCCGGCCGGATCGATGAGCTGGTCCTGGGCGCCATGAAGGAGGAGAAATGGCACTCGCACGTTTCCGGCGCGGGCGATGAAGGTCTCGCCGCGGGCGAAGGTGGATGAGTAGAGCCCCGCCGTGATGCGGTTGTGCACCAGCGGATCGGCGCTGTAAGCCGGTCCGACCTGCGGATCGTGACTCAGGATGCTGGGGTCAACCTCATTCGAGAGGCTGGCTCTCGGGGCGATCTTCGGCAAAACGCTCCCAATGGCGCGCTTCCAGGCCGGCACCTGCGCCTTTACCTTGAGTCCCGGCGCGCTGAAGACGGCGCGGTCGATCCGGTCCGGATATGCCATCGCGTAGGCGATTCCGAGCAGGCCGCCGAAGGAATGTGCGACCAGGACCAGCGGGCCGCCACTCTCGTCCCGAGCGTGACGCACCACTCGGTCGATGTCATCCAGCAGGGCTTCGAGGTTCGGCGCGTGGCCCCGTGGCCCACCACTGCGGCCATGCCCGCGAAGGTCCACGGCGTAGACCGTCGCGCCCTGCTCGGTGAACCATTCCGCAAACCGCTGGTAGCGACCGCCGTGCTCACCGAGCCCGTGCACGACGACGAAGGTCCAGGCTCGCGGCGCCGACGCATCCTTCCAGCGCCGCAGGTGCAGGTCGAGGCCATCCGCCGTCTTCAGCATGACGGTCGAGTCGTTCACTGTCCCAGCCGCCGGAAACCGCGATAGATGCGCATCGCCTCGGCCTCCGCTTCCAGGAACGATGGGGCGAAATCTCTGATCCCGCCCTTGAGGCTGAAGCCCCACATGCCCGGCTTGTCGCGGCGGAAATAGGGATTCGGCCGGTAGGTCGGCGGATAGAAGGTGATGGCCTCGCCTTCCAGCTTCTTGATCACGGGCCGGGCAGCGAGCACGTCGTCGATCGGCATGCCGGAGGGAAGCTTGCCCTGCCGGATATCGAGGTGGCGAAGTTTCGCGATTGGGTTCTCGTCGTCTTTCAAGACCGCCCGGCCGTGGAAGCGCTGCGAGACATCGTTGAGAAAGTAGAGCGAGGCGATCGCGTCCGTCTCGTCGCCGAGCAGGCGGAGGAAGCCGGCAGCCGAGAGCGCCGGGCCTTCCTCCTCAAACGCGTGCCTGAAGTATTCGGCCGTAAAGAGGTCGGTCGTGTGTGACGTCGCCAGCCAGAACTGGTCGCCGCGCCAGGTACGGCTGGCGGCGAAGTCGCGCGCGTCCCGCTCCAGCTCCGGCAGCCGGGCGGGCGGCACGTCGTAGACGCGGAAAAAGAGCACGCGGCGCATGGTTAAGGCTCTGGATGCGGCTCAGGGTCGGGATTCGACGCCGGCCGCTACTTCCATTCTAAGTAGTCGCACGCTGTGGGGCGGCATCGTGAGGCGGAGGCCGTCATTCTTGATTCCAAGGCGGCGGCCACCTCGGCGCGACGACCACAGATCCCAGACCGTGAACGGCCCGGGGCTGCCGGTTGCCTCCGCAAAGCGAAGCCGGTAGGGACGAGCCTGCTCGCTCCAGTTGTAGACGGCGGTGATGAAGGAGCCGTCACTCTCGCGCCGCACCCACAGGGGAGGCAGCTCCTGCGGAGACGCGTACCAGTGGTCGGATGCCTCGCGTTCCGGCGCGCTGAAGAGATGGACAGGTTCGGCAGCCGGGCCGCCCACCAGACCGAGGAGGTTCGGGTTGCGCAGCAGGGTCAGCCGGTCACCGGGCAGCGTCGCGAGGTCGTCGCTCAGCATGAAGACCCCGCCCGAGAGGGCGGCGATCGTGATCATCACGCGCGCCTCACCCGGCGTCAGCTGCGGCGACGCCGCCATCACGACGTCGGCGTCGACGATGAAGAGGCTGCGGTCGAAGAACAGCCGCGCCGCCTGGTTGCGCGCCATCGACAGGATCAGAGCAAAACCGATGTAGGGCGGAGCCACCTTGCCATCGGTCATCTGCGGAGCTCCAACATCGCCTCCGGTGCGGCAGCCATGTGCCAACCCCACGATCGGCATCAATGGTGCGCCGCAGGCCAGGATGAAGGAGTCCTCCGGTTTCCCTGGCGGGTTGACGGCGTCGAAGATCCGGTTGAGCCCATGCCGTAGCGCCTGGGTGCCGGTGACGCCGGGATCGTGACGGCGTCCCTCGTAGGCGGCTCCATACAGGAAGTCGAGCTTGAAATAGGTGAAGCCGTCCTTGCGAAGGGCGCGGAACAGCTCGTCGAGAAATTTGACCGCATCGGGGTGAGTCGGATCGAGCACGTGATAGGCACGATTGAGGCGCGGATCGACCAGCGGCTGGCCGTCCTCGGACTTGACCAGCCAGTCCGGATGCGCCTGCGCCAGTTGCGAGTCGGCGGCCACGTGGAAGGGCGCCAGCCAGATGCCGATCTCGAGCCGGTGCCGGCGCACCGAGCTGGCGAGCGCCTTGAGTCCCCTGGAGAAGAACTCGTTGGCGACCCAGTCTCCCCAGCGTTGCCAGCGGGGCATCCAGCCGTCGTCGAGCTGTATGATCGGCCGGTGTCCGGCGCCAGTCGTCCTGGCTAGCTCCGGAAAACGTTTGGCCACAAATGCGGCGTGCCTCGTGATGTCCTCCGCGGTGACGCCGAGCCCGAGGTGGTACCAGCTGCACCAGCCTCGCGGCACGACCGGAAAGGTGCAGGCGCTCGAGGCCTGGCCGGCAAGCGCAACCGCCTTGCGCAGGGTGGCGGTGCCGTCGTGGCCATATATAAGTAGTAGGGGGTCGGAGACGATGCCCTCCCCGGCCGGCACCTCGAGACGCAGGGCCTCCGGCATTCCGCTTCTCTGTTCCGGTTGCGACAGCGGTGAGCCGTGCTGCTCCGCTATGAAGTTCGGGATGTCGGTTGGAAGCGTGTCCTGCGGATGCTGGTCGCGGTGATAGCGCCAGGTGAAGACGGTGGCGAAGCGACGCGCCTTCATCACCTGGGCGACAAACATCGCCTGCCCATCGCAGAGCGCGGCTGTCCACCAGGAGTAGGCCGGTGGATTGCGGTCCCCTTCCTTGATCGCCTCGTCGAGCGGATGGATGCCGGCGTAATCCCACGACTGGTAGCCGTTGATAAGCGCGCTGGCCCGCCACGGCTCGTCGCCAACCTGCAGTGAGGCGCCGCCGCCGTCGACCAGCAACGGGCGCCAGGCGTTGAAGCTCAGCGGGTTGTCGCCGCCATTGGTCAGCTCGCACTCGATGACGATCCCGCCTTCATGCTGGATCAAACGGGCAATGACAACCGCTGGCCCTGCCTGCCAGGCGATCACCGACGGGTCCTGATGAGGCTGAGGTGATGCGGTGCTCGGATACCAGCTGTCGTTGACCTTGACCGAGCAGCTCGCCCGTCTCAGCACCGACCGCTCGCCGGCGACCACCGAGAAGGTGCCGCC
>Ga0102924_1000948_pt1 | contig 34563 bp, 34 predicted proteins | sample PaiPotPPM11metaG_FD_80116 | JGI IMG/M metagenome (GOLD analysis project Ga0102924, IMG submission 80116) | Iron sulfur acid spring bacterial and archeal communities from Banff, Canada, to study Microbial Dark Matter (Phase II) - Paint Pots PPM... ...
ACGTAGAACAGGCCAAAAAAGCGCCAGCGGAAATTGTCCGGCGGCTTTGGATATTCGTTGCGCGCGCCATCGGCCTTGAGCCGCTCATAGGCATCGAAAGGATGCAGCTCGCGCTTGAACTTCTCCTGATCGGCGAGCTTGCCGCCGGACGCGACGACGCGGTTTTGCGCCTTCAGCGCTGCGGCATCGGGCCCGACAGGCTCAGCTTCGGCAGCCGCCGCACCGGGTGCGGCGGCGCCGGCTACGCTCTTTGCCGCCTTGGCGATCTGAATGCCGGCGACGAACCCTTCCAGATATCGCTTCTGCTCGGGTTCGAAATCGCCGGATTGCGCGTTGGCGGTGCCTTTGAGATCGGCCTCGCTCATTCGGCAGGGACCCCCGTCGGAGCAGTGAGCGGCGCGGGCGCGGTGCTGCGAGACTTGTGCGTGAGATAAAGCGCCAGACCCGTGAACACGAAACCGCCGACAAGATTGCCGAGCGTGACCGGGATCTGATTCCAGATCCACCATTCGGCGACGGTGACTTTGGCGCCCATCATCATCCCGGTCGGAATGACGAACATGTTGACGACGGAGTGCTCGAAGCCCTGCGCAAAGAAAATGAACACCGGCATGTAGGCGCAGGCGATCTTGCCGATGGTCGAGGTCGTCGTCATCGCGGCAACGACGGCCAGACAGACCATCCAGTTGCACAGGATCGCCTTGACGAAGACGGTGATCATGCCGGCCGAACCGAGCGCCTCGTAGGCGACGGTCTTGGCTTCGGCGACGGCGATGATCTTGGCGGCGACGCCGGCCGGCGCCGCGGTGCCGAAATTGGTCAGCGTAATCGCCAGCAATGCGCCATAGACGACGCTGCCGAGGAGATTGCCGAGAAACACCCAGCACCAGTTCGCCACCATGCCTTTGGCATCGCTTTCGCCGTCGACCCAAGGCAGCGGCACGATGCCGAAGCTGCCGGTCACCAGATCGAGGCCGAGCAGCACGATCAGGATCAAGCCGACCGGAAAGATCAGCGCGCCGACCAGCGGCTGGTTGGTTTGCACGATGCCGGTAAACGCGAGGCTCGTTGCTGCGGCGAGGATTGCGCCGGCAAGACCGCCACGGATGACGAGGTCAACAGGAGACAAAGCAAGCTTGCTGCGTCCTGTATTGATCATGACCTCGGCGAGATCAATCGGCTTCACGTAGTCCATTGCTATTTCCTCCCTCTAGTTCCTGCCTTGAGCCGCCGCTTGAGCGGCGCGTACAGCGACGACATGTGCGGCGGGAACGGCATCGCCGGCCCCGCGCAGTTCGTGTGCGGACGTGAGATGGCCGTTACGTTCAGGCTCGGCTTTCGCAGCAAGGCTTGCTTTGCGCTCGACAAAGGCGCGGCCGAAAACCAGATCCTGGCGAATGGCGTCTACAGAAGCTTCGGTGCGTAGAAGATCGAGATACCAGCGCGCATCGACCGTATCGCCATAAAGCACGGCGCCGACGAGCTGCTCGTTCTCGATCACCAGCTTGCGATAGGTGCCGAGGCCGGCATCGGCGAGAACGATCGATTCCGTGCCCGGCGCGCCGAGGAAGTCGCCGACGGAGAACACGTGAACGCCGGATACTTTCAGGTTTGTGCCGTTCACGCTGCCGGTATAGGTCGCGCTGTGTCCGGCAAGACGTTCCGCAAGCGCACGGGCCTGTTCGTTGGCGGGCTCCACCAAGCCGTAGCAAGTGCCGCGATGCTCGGCGCATTCGCCGATGGCAAAAATGTTCGGATCGCTGGTGGCGAGACCATCGTCGACCACGATGCCGCGGTTCACCCTGAGATTGGCCATGCGGGCGATCTCGGCATTCGGCGCGATGCCGACGGCAATGACGACGGTGTCGACAGGCAACCGGCGGCCGTCCTTGAGCTCGACGCTTTCGACGCGATCATCGCCATGGAACCTTACCGTCGCGGCCTCGAGCTCGACCGTGATGCCCTTGGCTTCGACCGCGCGCTTGAGCAGTGCAGCCGCACGCGGATCAAGCTGCCGCTCCATCAGCCGGTCCATCAGATGGACGAGGGTGACGTCGACGCCGGCCTTGGCGAGCCCATAGGCGGCTTCGATGCCGAGGAGGCCGCCGCCGATGACCACCGCGCGCGAACCGTTGCGCGCGGCGCGGAGCAGAGATTCAGTGTCGGCGAGATCACGGAAGGTCAGCACGCCGGGCAGGTCGGCGCCCGGAATCGGCAGGCGAACGGCCCGCGAGCCGGTGGCGAAAACCAGTTTGGAGTAGGGCAGCGCGGTGCCGTCGTCGAGCGTGACAGTCCGCGCTGCAGGATCGATGGCGGTCGCGCCAGTGCCGTAGCACAGCGTTACGCCGTGCTTGCGCCACCACTCCGCCGGCTTGACGGTGAGATCGCCGGCGGCGACTTCGCCGGCGAGCACCGAGGAGAGCAGCACACGGTTATAGGCGAGACGCGGCTCCTTGCCGACGATGGCGATGGCATAACGGCCGAGCGCGCGTTGCGAAAGCTCCTCGCAGAGGCGCGCCGCGGCCATGCCGTTGCCGATGATGACCAGAGGTTCGCTCATAGGCGCTCCAATTTCCTGCTGCTATTCGGCCGCCGCGCTGCGGCCGTAAGCTTCTGCGATCATGAAGTCGGCAAGGACTGTGTAGGCTTCGGTCCATGCCGCCTTCAGTGCGGGGGTCCATTGCGGGCCAAGCCCGCGTTCAAGCGTCCACAACAACGCCGCGCCGACCGGCTCGTAGTCGTTAGCCTTCACGCCGTAATCGATGTGGCGTTTGGCGAGTGCGCTGGCCGCGGGCAGGAGGGTCTCGAGATTGCCGAGACCATTGACCACGGCGCCGAGCATGGCCATGAGCTTGCGGCCCTGCTCTTCGATATCGCCGCGAAACAGCGGCCTGACCGCCGGTGCGATCTCGAACAGGCGGCCGTAGAACATGGCGGCCGCCTGCTGCGAGATCGGCACGACCTTGGCAAAGCTGTCTTGGATCGCTTTGACCTGGTCTGGCGTCATGGATGACTTCCTGCTTCGCTGCCGGCCTAGATCCGCGCTTGCGCGAGGTTCGTCGCCTGCGACGACAGGAAGCTCTTGCGCAGATAGAACCACCAGGTGAGCGCAAGGCAGGTTGCGTAGAAGGCGAGATAGATGCCCAGAGCGAGGTTCGGCCCGCCGGTTGCAGCGATCGAGGCGCCGAAGCCGCGCGGAATGAAGTAGCCGCCGCAAGCGCCGACGGCGCCGATGAAGCCGAGCGCCGCGCCGCTCTCGATGCCGGCCGCCTTCAGGGCCAGCGCCCGGCCGGTGTCGCCGAGGCCTTTCGCGCTTTGCAGCTTCTCCTGGCGGAAGATCGACGGGATCATCCGGTAGGTCGAGCCGTTGCCGACGCCTGTCGTGACGAACAGGATAAGGAACATCGTCAGGAAGCCGGCGAACTCCTTCGCCTCCACGAAATACATCACGCCGACGGTCGCAGCCGCCATGGCGATGAAGTTCCAGAAGGTGATGACCGCGCCGCCGACCTTGTCGGCCAGGAGCCCGCCGAGCGGACGGGCCAGCGAACCGACGAGCGGGCCGAGAAAGGCGATGCCGATCGTAGTGCCGGGGAACTGGGTCTTGATCAGCAGCGGAAAGGCAGCCGAATAGCCGATGAAGGATCCGAACGTCCCGATATAGATGTAGGACATGATCCAGGTGTGCTTGCGTCCGACGATTGCGAGCTGCTCCTTGAACGTCGAGCGCGCGGTCGTGAGATTGTTCATGAAGAACACGGCGCCGAACACCGCGATCGCGAGCGGCACGAGCCACATCAATCCAGCATTCGCGATGTAGCTGCCATCGGGTCCCGGCTTTGCCATGTAGAGATTGATGACGCCGAGGCTCATCAGGATTGGCGTGAGCAATTGCACGCTGCTGACGCCGATATTCCCGCCCGCGGCATTGAGCCCGAGCGCCCAGCCCTTCATGCGATCGGGATAGAAGAACGAGATGTTGGTCATGCTCGAGGCGAAATTGCCGCCGCCGAGACCCGCGAGCGACGCGACCAGGAGCATTTCCCAGTACGGCGTGTCGGGCTGCGTGACGAAATAGGCGAGCGCGATCGTCGGGATGAACAGAACGGAGGCGCTAAAAATCGTCCAGTTGCGGCCGCCAAAAGTGGTCACCGCAAAGGTGTAGGGGAAGCGCATCAGCGAGCCGATCAGCCCGGGCAGCGCCACGAGCTGAAACAACTGATCGGTGGTGAAGTGGAAGCCGGCTGACGGCAATTTGGCCGCGACAATGCTCCAGATCAGCCAGATCGAAAATCCGAGATGCTCGGCAATGATCGACCAGATGAGATTACGCCGCGCGATGAACTTGCCCTTCGATTCCCAAAACGACGAGTCCTCGGGATTCCATTCGGAAATCCAACTGCTCATTGCTTGTCCTTTCATCGTCGAAAATTCGTGTGAGGCTCATCCCGGCGAACCCATTTCCAGTGCAGGCAACAAAAAACGCCGTGCCCAGAAGAACGCGATCCTTGCGTTTCCCCTGGGACAGCGGCGTTGCTGTCGGCCCTTCGATGGACCAAGGGCGCACCCTGCAGCGCACCCTTCGGCCCTTACCTATTCAAGCTTTGTGCCAGAGAGCTCTCCAACAGAAAGATAAGCGTTATCATATACGTAGTTCATGATGCTTTTGTAGGCAGTGAGCCGAAGCTGCCTATTGAAACTGCAGCCTGAGAAAGTTTTGTGCAGTGCAAAAGGTGCTTTACTGATTTTTAACCGGCATTTTGAGCGCGGCGAGATAGCCGACGACATCGTCGCCGTCGAACCACGGGCCGGTGAAAGCGCCAATGTGTTCGGCTGAGGCTGCGGACGATTTGGCGGCAGCGCCGAGCGCCCCATCGTAGAGGTCCGGACGGAAGCAGGCTTTGGCGGCAAAGAGCAGATCCGCCGACAACGGCGCTTGATTCCAGCGCACCATTTGCGCGTAAAGCCAGGCGGCGTCCGACGGATCGGGGCGCGCGGCGCCTTGACGGCCGATAAGGATGTAGTTCGGATCGCTGCGAAAACTATTTCCCGGTGCGATGCGCAGACTGCCTCTGAACGTGCGCTCGATGATTTCGGGCGCGACCCCGATCCGGTGCGGCGCGGCCAGGAGCGCGACCACTTCGGCAAGATTGTCGGGATTGTCGATGAAGGCGGCCGCTTGATGCAGCGCGCTGACCAGCCGGTTGAGCACATCGTCGCGATTGGCTGACCAGGCTGCGCGCACCGCGAGGACCTTTTCGGGCGCCCTCGCGAAAATGTCGCTGCCGAAATGCAGGATATGACCGATGCCGAGTTCGACCGCGACCGAATTCCACGGCGCGCCGACGCAGAAACCGTCAACCTGCCGGCTGGAAAGGCTGTCGGCGATGTAGGGCGGCGGCAGCACGACGAGCCGCACCTCCTCGTCCGGATCGATGCCGCCCGCCGCCATCCAGAAGCGCAGCAGATAGTTGTGACAGGAGAACGGAAACGTCATGCCGAAGGTGAGGGGATCGGCGCCGCGCTTGCGCCGTTCGCCGACGACCCGCGCCAGAGCTCGCGCGGAAACGTTCGGATCAGTCACGTCGCCGCCGTCGGCCGCCAATATCAGCGCGCTGTGCAGCGCCGGCGATACGGTAATGGCATTGCCGTTGGCGCCGAGCACGAACGGCACCAGGAGCGGCATCTTGAGATGGCCGATGCCGAGAGTTGAGGCGATGGCGAGCGGCGCCAACAGATGCGCGGCATCGAACAGCCCGATATTGAGCTTGTCGCGCACATTCGACCACGACACTTCCCGCACCAGATCGAGCGACAGCCCTAGCTTGACGGCAAATCCCTTGTCGGCGGCGACGATCAAGGCCGCCGCGTCGGCAAGCGGAATGAAGCCGATGCGGAGGCTGTCGCTGCTCATTTCAGGAGCTCCGCCGCCGTCACAACCGACTGCGCGACCTCGGCGATCTTCTTGTTCTCGTTCATCGCGGTCTTGCGTAGCATGGCATAGGCATCCGCCTCGCTGACATTCTTGGCCTTCATCAGAATTCCCTTGGCGCGATCGATGACCTTGCGCTCGCTGAGCGCATTCTGCGCGCGCTCGAGCTCGCCGCTCAAACGGGCGAAGGCGTTGAAGCGGGAAATGCAGAGGTCGAGAATACCCCTGATGCGCTCTTTCTTGAGGCCATCGACGATATAGGCGGAAACGCCGGCATCGACTGCCGCCTCTATGGCGGCGGCGTCGCTTTGATCCACGAACATGGCGATCGGTCGCTTCACCGCGCGGCTGACCTGGAACATCTGCGCCAGCACATCGCGGCTGGGATTTTCCAGATCGATGACGATGACATCCGGATCAAGACTATAAATGTGCGCCAGGAGGTTGGTGGTCTCTTCGATCCGCGTGACGCGGGTATAGCCCGCTTCACGCAGGCCATCGATCAGGATCGCCGCGCGAACCGGGTTTTCATCGACAATGACGATGTTCAGCGCGGGGTCCATCTGCGAAAAATGCGCAACCGCCGTTTGGGATTTCGGCAAAAGCGGGCAGGGCCATGCAAGAGCACGGGCGCGTCGCAAAGGCAACAGGGCGAATGGAAGCGATGGCTAGGCCGGCGCGGCCGCCTGCAGCGTGCGCCTGCGAGCCGTACGATCGGCAAAACGTTCGGCCGAAGCGACGGTATTATTCAACAGCATGGTGACCGTCATCGGTCCGACCCCGCCCGGCACCGGCGTGATATAGGCCGCCTTCTGGCGCACGCCCTCGAAATCGACATCGCCGACCAGGCGCCCGTCAGGCAGCCGGTTGATGCCGACATCGATGACGACAGCGCCGCTTCGCACCATCTGCGGCAGAATGAGATTGGGCTGGCCGGCGGCGACCACGAGAATATCGGCGATGATCGTATATTGCGCGAGATCGCGGGTCTTGGCGTGGCAGATGGCGACCGTCGCTTCCTTGCGCATCAGCATCAGCGCCATCGGCTTGCCGACGATGTTGCTGGCGCCGACGACGGTGACATTGCGGCCTTCGAGCTCGATGCCTTCATGCTCGAGCAGCTTCTGCACGCCATAGGGCGTGCAGGGCGGAAAGATCGCGTCGCCGGCGACAAGGCCGCCGACATTATAGAGATGGAAACCGTCGACATCCTTATCGATCGAAATGGTCTCGAGAATGTGCTGCACCGAGATAGACGGCGGCAGCGGCAGCTGCACCAGAATGCCATGGACCTTGTCGGTCTCGTTCAGCCGCCGGATACAGTCGAGGATCTCGGTCTCGGACACGGTGGCCGGAAACGTATAGACCTCGGACGCAATGCCGACATCGGCGCAGGCGCGCACCTTGTTGCGCACATAGACTTTGGATGCCGGGTTTTCGCCAACCATGACGACCGCAAGCCCCGGCTGAATGCCGTGCGCTGCTGCGAGCTTGCGCGCACGTTCCCGGATCTCAGTGCGAACCGAGCGCGCAATCGCGGTTCCATCGATAATCTTGGCGGCCATATCACCTCTGCATGTCACCGCGGGATAGCGCTTGCTGGTCCAAAGCGCCACTGGCCGGGTGCCGTGCTTCCGGCTACTCAATGACATATGAGCGCGCCAGCCACTAGCGCTGATTTTGAGGGCAATAGTCCACGACCCGGCCCACACCCGGCCCACGTTTCGGCTGTGTCGTCCGTGCGCACCGGATACTGCGCCCAAGCACTGTGCCAAGCACTGTGCAATGTGTGTCGCTCGTCACGGCCTATCGATGGCAAGCGCGCTACGTTCCATGCGGTCGGTGGATGGAGGTTGCAATGGCCACGAGGGATTTTCGAGGCGAATCGTCACGTCGCGGAAGAAGCGCTGTTGCACATGTCGCGCCCGGTTATGCGGTCTTTCCGGCGGCCCTTCGCTTTCGCATCGCCGAGGCGATTTCCAGTCCTGATTTTGTCGCCGTCACCTTGTTCAGTGCCATCGGTCTGTTGGCGACGATGAATGTGATCCTGCGCATCCCCGACTTCGGGATGATGTGAGCGCATCGGCCGATGCGCGTGACGCAGATTGCTGAGACGAGATAAAGCCCTCGCGCTTGCCGCGAGGGTCATTGCGGCGGCGGCAAATGATGCCCAGCCCGCAAAGCGGCACAAACGGCTTATGTCAGGCGCCGAACCACTCCGGATGCTGCGTGAGTGCAACGACCCCGCAGGCGAAGGTCAGCACGCAGATCGTCCAGAGCAGAAGCGCGGTATAATTCTCGTCAGTCATCAGCCGCATTGATGCAATCGACGTGCCAAACTTGCCAAGAAAGCTCACCAAGAAAGCTCGCCAAGAAAACTTGCCAAGAAATGCCAAGACTGCAGGGAACAGATCTGCGCAGGGACCGCTGTAAAGCAAGGCGACTCCGCCCAGGTGGCGCTTGGCAACGCCCTAGGCGGAGTCTGTTAAGAGCGTGTTAACGAATAGTGTCAGCTCAAAGGCGCTTCCGCGAGCACAGAGGAGGTCTGCTCGCCACGCAGATATGACGTCGGAGTGAAGAACGCGAAGATCAGCCCGACAATGCAGAAGCCGATGACCGTCCAGACATTGGCCTGAATCGTGCGCCCCTTCGCTTGAACGGCGATCAAGGCCTTTTGGCCGCACGATGCGGTGCTTTCCACTTCATTATCACTGAGAAGTTTCCCGTCGTGCATTTCCTTCTCCTGTAATGGGTGCTCGGCCCGCTTGTACGGGGGCCTTCATGGGACGTTTCCGAGGCATCCAGTGAAGGAATGTCGTCGGAACACGATGGTGCAACTATTGCGCAAATTTTCGAAAATCAGGTTCTGTAATTCGCTAAAAGTTTAGCGACTGCCGTTTTGCGGCTGCGGCAGCTTGCCGTTTCCTGCCGCGGCGACATTATTTGAGGACGAGATTTATCGATCGGGCACGAGCACCGCGGCGCCGCGCAGCCGTCCGGAGCGCAAATCCGCCAAGGCCTCGTTGGCGCGAAGAAGCGGGTAGGGAACGGTCTGCGTCGTGACACCGGCCTGTGGCACAATGGCGAAGAATTCCTCGCCGTCGTGCCGCGTGAGATTGGCGACAGATATCAGTTCGCGCTCCTCCCATAACAGCCGGTAGGGAAAGCTCGGAATGTCACTCATATGGATGCCGGCGCAGACGACGCGGCCGCCTTTGCGCACCGCTGCCAGAGCTGCAGGCACAAGCGCTCCGACCGGCGCATAGATAATGGCACAGTCGAGTTGCTCGGGCGGCCTCTTGTCCGAACCGCCGGTCCAGCACGCCCCCATGTCGCGGGCGAAGGCCTGCGCCGCCGCGTCGCCGGCCCGGGTGAAGGCGAAGACGTCGCGTCCCTGCCAGCGGGCGACCTGCGCGATGATGTGAGCGGCGGCGCCGAAGCCGTAGAGACCGATCTTCTTGCCGTCGCCCGCGATGCGCAGCGAGCGCCAGCCGATCAGCCCGGCGCACAGCAGCGGCGCCGTCGCGACGTCATCGCCGCTGTCCGGCAGCTTGAAGGTATAGCGGGCGTCCGCAATCACATGCGTGGCGTAGCCGCCGTCGCGGGTATAGCCGGTGAACAGCGGCTGGTCGCAGAGATTCTCGCGGCCGCTTTTGCAGAAGTCGCAATGGCCGCAGGTGCGCCCGAGCCACGGCACGCCGGCGCGCATGCCCGGCGCGAGCCCAGTGACGCCGGTACCGATCGCGTCAATCCGGCCGGCGATCTCGTGCCCGGGAATGATCGGCAATTTCGGATTCGGCAGTTCACCGTCGACGACATGAAGATCGGTCCGGCACACGCCGCAGGCATGAACCGCAATCCTCACCTCGCCGTCCGCGGGCAAAGGATCAGCACGCTCCATAAGACGGAGCGGTTCGCCGATCCGTTCCAGCACCATCGCGCGCATTGATGTCCATGTTCCACGCAACTTTTCTTTATGCCGAACATTCAATCATAAGCGCTAGTCAATGTCCGGTGCCGGTTTGGTCGAATTGAGGTCGGGATGCTTGACCCGACGCATGTGCGCTATCGATTGATCTTCATCAATCTCATCATCGGAATTTATGATTTGGTGAAACGGTTGATAGTGGAGATGATCATGAGCGAAAGATCGGACGTTCGATCGCAGATATCCCGACGAACTGTCATCCTCCAGTCCGTCGGTGGTGCGGCCGGAGCCGCGGCATTGGTATTTGCTAAGCCGAGAGCAGCCGCGGCCAAAATGGCTCCGGCGGGCGCTGCTTATCAGGACGCGCCCAAGGGCGATCAACAGTGCAGCAATTGTTCGCTGTTTCAGGCGCCGAGCGCCTGCCAGCTTGTCGATGGCACGATCAGTCCATCGGGTTGGTGCAAATACTGGGTCAAGAAGGCCGGATGAGCGCTGATGCGCTACAAATCACTCGCAACCATTTTAAGAAGCGGCACGGTACCCCCGTGGTAACCGTGCCGCCCCGGCTCTCAACTGCCTCTTGCGAGGCTGCTGCGAACCGTCGAATTATTATGTCGCGATTTGAATCTCGCATTGATCGAGATCAAGTTGCCCGAACCGCGCACGTCGATCGAGGTTGGTCGAATCATTCGTTGCGACGGTCGAATATGATCTCGTCAGCGAGCTGCGGAACTCAGTGCCGTCTGATCTGTGTTGCTGAAAAGCATCATTGCAACTCAAACTGACCATCGTTCGATTTTGCTATAGACGGCGCCCAACGCTGTTTCCTATCGTCGCATCACCCCCCGTGATCATGGCCGCGCGCAGTCGCGCCGCCCCGGAACGATGTTGCGCGCGATGACGGGTGAACGCCTTTCATTTGGCCGCGGGAGACACGCCGGACATTGGCGTGTCGCTGTCGTTCAGTATTTCGCGCGCATTGCGATTACTGTTTTTGCATGTGCTTATCTGACAATCGATTTCGCGCCGTCCGCTTACGCGCTACCGAGCTTCGCAAGGCAGACCGGCCAGCCCTGCGGCTCCTGCCACACCGATTTTGCCGGGCTTACGCCTTACGGCCGCCGCTTCAAGATCGGCGGCTATACATTCGGCGGCGGGCAGTATCGCACGGCGCTCTTTCCAAGCGCCGATGACAGCAGTGATAACGCCAAGAAGAAATGGGTGCCGCCGATTTCGATGATGACTATTGTCGGCTTCACCAATACCCAAGTGGCGCAGCCGCCGCCGACCGCACCCTACAGCACGAATAATAATACAGTCGTATCGCCGGTCAGCTTCTTCTGGGGCGGCGCCATCACCGATCATCTCGGCGCTTTTGCGCAGATGACCTACAACGCGCCGCCGCTCGGCGGTTTTGGCGCGGATCCGTTCGGCCACACCTGGACGTGGGACAATACCGACGTCCGCTACGCGGATTCGACCAGTATCGGTAAGCTCAGCATCACCTATGGCATCACTGCCAATAATAATCCGACTGTTCAGGACCCCTGGAATACCACACCGGCATGGGCCTTTCCCTATGCGTCATCGACCGTAGCGCCGACCCCGGGAAGTCACACGATCATCGACGGGACCTTGGCGGCGCATGTCGCAAGTGTCGGGGTCTATGCTGATTTCAATGATCTGCTTTATCTCGAGGCGACGGCGTATCACACGCTCGATCCCAGTACGCAAAACGCGCTCGGCACCGATCCATTCGGAGCGCCCGGCATGTCCACCGTTTCGCCTTACTGGCGCGCGGCGATCGAACCGCATTGGGGCAATCATTGGCTCGAGGTCGGCACCTTCGGCATGGTGTCCGGTATCCACCCGTGGGCGGCGCCGCCGGCAGGGGCGGGAACGCCGCTCCCGCTCCCCGCGGTCACAACGGTGACGTTTCCGCAAACGGACAAGTTCACCGATATCGGTTTCGATTCACAATATCAGTATCAGGGCGACAATTACTGGTTCACGCTGCGCGGCACTTACATTCACGAATATCAGAAGCTCGATGCGAGCTTCCCGAACGGGCTTTCCTCAAACCCCACCAACGACCTTAACGAAGCGAAAGGCTATGCGTCTCTCGCTTACGGCAGCAACAATCGCGTGGTGCTGACCGGCCAGTATTTCAACACCTGGGGCACGCCCGATCCGCTGCTCTACGGCAGCCTCGCCAGCGCCTTCAGCCCGAACGGTTCCGGCTGGATCGCCGAGATCGCCTACATTCCGTTCATCAGCAGCACGGCGCCGGGATGGCCGTGGCTCAATATGCGGATCGGCCTGCAACACACTTGGTACCAGAGATTCGACGGCACGAGCGTCGGTGCGGCGAACAACAACACCACGTTCCTTTATCTCTGGCTGGCGATGTAACAAATGGCGAGGCTCGCGATGAAAACGACATTGCTCGCAGGCGCTGCATTTTCGCTGCTGACGGGCTCCGTATTCGCGGCGGACCTCAGCGTGCCGCCACTACCTTACGCTCCGCCACCGCCGCCGCCCTTCACCTGGACGAGCTGTTATGGCGGCCTGCGTGCCGGCGGCGGTGTCGGCCAATCGGATCTGACCGACATCGCGGGCGTGGTGTCGCCGACATCGGGATTTAGCGCCGCCAATGTCAATGTCAGCGGCTGGATGGCCGGCGGCCAGCTTGGCTGCGACTATCAATTCGCGCCGAGCTGGGTGGTCGGCATCGAGGGTGCTGTGACCGGCGGCGATATTGGCGCGACATCCAACTTTGCGCTGGCGCCATTTCCCGGCGACACGGCGACCTACAAGGTGACCACGGATTTTCTCTATAGCGCAACGGCCCGCGTTGGATACGCTTGGGACCGCTTGCTGCTCTATGCCAAAGGCGGTGTCGCCGGCGCGGGCAACAAGTACAGCGCCTTCGATTCATTCCAGACTTACAATTTCCAAGGAACGGAAAACCGGGTCGGTTGGACCGCCGGCGCCGGTGTTGAATGGGCGCTTTGGGAAGACTGGTCGGTCCGGCTCGAATACGGCTATTTCGGATTCGGCGCGCAGAACGTGACTTTCACGGATAGCACGATCACTGGCGTCAGTGGCCCGGTCAGCATTAAGCAGAATATTCAGCTCATTACGCTCGGCGTGAATTTCCACGCTTATGCTGGGCCGTGAGGGCAGCCGATGCTTAAAATCGCCGGCATCGAGTTCGGGGGTGGCGCGCCACTTAATCGGCGGGCCAAGCGAGCGTGTGTTAATCGCGCCGGCGCGCCATGGTTATTGCTCGCGGCAGTGCTTGCCGGCATGCCGACAGACTCGGCTCGTGCTGAAGACGCGCCGGCGACGCCAAAAGATGTCCAGGCCAAGCTGACCTATTGCGAGGTCTGTCACGGCGTCTCGGCGCAAGGTTTCCACGGCTACTACCCGATCCCGCGCCTTGCCGGCCAACAGACGGAATACCTGCAGAATCAGCTGCAAGCCTTCGCTGAAAAGCGGCGCACCAACAACATCATGCTCAATGTGAGCCACGTTCTTAGCCCGGCGATGGTCGCGGGGCTGGCGGCAGACTTCAAGAGCCTCGATCCAAAACCGCTCGGGGGCGGGCCGAAGGATCTCGTCGATGCCGGCAAGAAGATTTTCAATGAGGGCGTCCCGAGCGTCAATGTACCGCCCTGTGCGGGGTGTCATGGGCCAGACGCCAAAGGCAATGGACCGTTTCCTCGGCTCGCCGGCCAACTTTACGACTATGTCGCTAGCAAGCTGACGAACTGGGACAAGGAACGCGGTCAAAATCCGCAGAAGCCCGACACGTCGGCGATCATGGAGCCGATTGCTCACAACCTGACGCAGCCGCAGATCAAGGCTGTCGCGGCCTATCTGAGCTATCTGGAGTAGCGTCGTGCGCGTGACTGGCAGAGGTTCTAGCGGAAGGGCAGCAGGCACAAGATTGTTGTTGCTGCCGGCAATCATTGCCGCAGCGTTCGCAGGCGCTGCGCGCGCCGACGACGTCCAAGGCAAACTCGGTTACTGCAAAGACTGTCACGGCGTGGCGGCGCAAGGCTATCGAGGCTATTTCCCGATTCCACGGCTCGCCGGGCAACAGTCTGAATATCTGGAAAACCAGTTGCGCGCCTTCATCGAGCACCGGCGCACCAACAATATCATGTTCAATGTTGCGCACACCTTGAAGCCGTCCATGGTGGCGGCGCTCGCCGCGGACTTTCAGGCGCTGAACCCGCCGCCGATCGGCGGTGCTCCGAAAGAGCGCGTGGCCGAGGGACGAAGAATCTTTCAGGACGGCGTTCCGGACGCCAATATCGCGGCCTGCGCGGCCTGCCACGGCCCGGATGCGACCGGTCGTGGAGAAATTCCGCGCCTGGCGGGCCAGCTCTATCCGTATTTGATCAAGGAATTGGTCAATTGGGGTCACGAACGCGGACAGAATCCGTCAAGACCGGACACCTCCGCGATCATGAGTCCAGTCGCGCATAGCTTGAACAAATCGCAAATCGAAGCGGTCGCCGCTTACGTCAGCTATCTGAAATGAAGGAAAGCACGGCCGTGGAGCGGAACAGGTTGGATTTGAAGTCATGAACTGCACCTGGAAGACAGCAGTTCTGGTTCTATTTGGCTCGGCCGTTGCCATGGCGGTGCAGGCCGAGACCCTTGCGGTCCGCAATTGCACCTGGTGCCACGGCACCGGAGCACAGGGCTATTCGCCCGCGCCCGGTCTGGCGGGGCAGCGGTCGGAATACATTTTCAATCAGCTGCGCGCCTTCAATCTGCACCAGCGCGACAACCCGTTCTCCAAACAGTATATGTGGGCCGCCGTGGCGCATCTGAGTCCGCAATCGGCGCACGATCTGGCGCTGTATTTTGCGGCGCTGCCGCCACATCCGGCCAATGACGGCGACCGGGAAAGCGCGGCGATCGGACAGACCATTTATCAGCAGGGGATGCCGGACGATAACATCGTCGCGTGCGTCGTGTGTCATGGTCCGAATGCCGAGGGTACGGGTCCGATTCCGCGTCTGGGCGGTCTCTCCTACGTCTACCTCAAGCGGCGGCTCGAACAGTGGGGGCAGGGCTATCACCTGGCCGCCGGTCCGCCGATGCCCGATATCGCGGGCCGATTGTCACCCGGCCAAGTCCAGGCGCTTGCCTCTTATCTCAGCTTCATCAACGGCCGCTAGAGCGTTCTCGACGGTGCCGGCGGATTGATCTAAGTCAAAGCGCCTTCAAATGTTTGGTCCGATCATGTCTTTGTAGGATTCCGAGGGAGATCCGAGAGGAGGTCGACATGGCCTATAAAGATGCCCACCGCTCAGGCCGCCAAACCATCTTGCAGCGCTGCTGCGATTGGATTGAACGTTCTGATCTGAACGGTCTCGACAAGACCGAAACCGAGCGTGTCGCTAGCGATCTGCGTATGCCGGTGTCCGAGCTTTGTGTCCTAGCCAAGCAGGGTCCTGAACCTGCCGCTCTTCTGGAACAGAGATTGGCGGTGCTCGATCTCGATTGTGAAGAAATCTTGCAAACCGAGCCCGGCGTATTCCGCGACCTGCAGCGCGTGTGCTCGTTGTGCCAGAGCAAGAAACAATGTTTACGGGACTTGGCGCAAGCTCCCTGCGCTGGGGCCTGGAAGAGTTATTGCCCCAATGCCGGTACGCTGTCGGCGCTCGACGCCATGCCTTGGGCCAGCCGGCGCGAATGGTAACAGACAGGCACAATCAGTCTTTTTGAGTTTAGCGCTGGGTTGATCGTGTGGTGCGACCCAACTCTCGGGGTCACGCTGGCGAGGGCGGCTCTTCGTCGTCGTTGCCGGGCGACAGGCTTGAGCGGCTTGCCCGCACCGAAGACGTCGGTACAAATCAACGAGACGAGGGATCCGTTCGGGGCTGAGAAGCCTCGTCGGATCCCTTTGGCGGGTCCGCCATGACCAAAACGGGAGCGCAGATATGAACACGCATCGTCTCGAGGCCGGCGCCGATACGGTTCACTGGGGCTTCTTCGACGCGACGCTCAAGCCGCTCCTCACTGTCGAGCCGGGCGATAGCGTTGTGATGTCGTCGGTCTCCGGCGCACCCTCGTATATGCCGCCTGCCGGTTCGGGTCTGACCGTGCCGAAGGCGCTGACCGACGTGCACGCCAAGGTGCCGCAAAAGCTCGGCCCGCACATGATGACCGGTCCGGTTGCGGTCCGCGGCGCCAGGCCGGGCCAGGTTCTGGAAGTGCGCATCAAGGCGGTCGAGCTGGCATACGACTGGGGCTATAACATCTCGCGGCCGTTGTCGGGCGCGCTGCCGGATGATTTCGACCACACCCATCTGATCCACATTCCGCTCGATCGCACCCGCATGATCGGCCGCCTGCCGTGGGGCCTCGAACTGCCGTTGAAGCCATTCTTCGGCGTGATGGGCGTGGCGCCACCACTGGCTTGGGGTGCGATTGCCTCACCGCCGCCGCGGCGCAACGGCGGCAATATGGACAACAAGGAGCTGGTGGCCGGCACGACGCTCTATTTGCCCATCCATGTCGACGGCGCGCTGTTTTCGGTCGGCGACGGCCACGGCGTTCAGGGCGATGGCGAAGTCTGCGTCACCGCGATCGAGACCGGGCTCATCGGGACATTCGAATTGCATGTGCGCGATGACTTCAAGATCGAATGGCCGATGGCCGAGACGCCGACGCATGTCATGACCATGGCCTTCGATCCCGATCTCGACAGCGCCGTCGTGATTGCGCTACGCGACATGATCAAACTAATCTGCGCACGCACCGGCATTTCGCGCGAAGAGGCCTATACGCTATGCAGCCTCGCCGCCGATCTGCGCGTCACCCAGGTGGTGAACGGCGCCAAGGGAATCCACGTGATGCTGGAGAAGCAGCTATTGCAAAAGGGCCGGCGGGGGTGAGCGAAGGCAAAAAGCCATTCGCGTTCATTTCGGATTGCGCGTTTTATTTCGGATTGCGCGTTTATTTCGGCTTGCGGCCCCAGAAGATCTCAATGCCTTTCCAGACGAAGTTGCCGGTCTGCGAGACAAGTCCGGAAAAAGCCGCTTCCAGATCCTTCGGGCCGTAATAGGGAAATTCCTCGAGCTTCCAGCCGACCCGCGACAGCAGCTTGTCGAAGACATATTCGATATGCATGTCGAGTTCGATCTTCATCCTCGTCTCGGGGCTGTAGGCGATCTCGGCGAGGACGAGGTTGCGACCAGTCTTCATGACGCGCAGCATTTCGGCGCCGGTCTCGCGCCAATCGTCGGTGTGCTGGACGCCCTGCAGGCAGGCGGCGCAATCGAACGTGCCGTCCGGAATGTCGCGCATATAGGTCCACTGCCAGGTCGCGAGCTGTCCGTTACGTCCGCGCTTTTTGGCGATGTAATTGTCGCGCGCCTCATCGGTGATATCGACGACGTGGATGTCGCCTTGCGGACCGATGCGCTCCCTGATGTCATCGATAAAACCGCACGGCTCGATGCATTCGCCGCTGATGAGCACTTTGTCGCCGGGACGCAGTTCGAGCCGGTCATAGATGACGTTGCGCGCGACCTCGGCCTTGCGCCACATGAACGGCAGTCCGCCGAGCAGGACCGCGCGGCACCAGCGCTCCTGCTCGTGCTTGTCGAGGATGACTTCGCCGAAGCGGCGGACATCATAGGATTGCATCCAATCCCAAGGATCTTGGCTTACCAAAGGATCTTCGCTCGCCATGATGTCCTCGTCGCCGCCGATCTACGCCTTGCCCGGCTTGAGCCGGATGTGGATGTTCTTTTCCTGCGTATAGGCGATCAGTTCCTCAAAGCATTCTTCGCGCCCGATGCCGGATTGCTTGAAACCGCCGAACGGCGCGCCGAGGAAATGTTTGGAGACCTCGTTGATCCAGACGAAGCCGGATTGCACGGCGGCCGCCGCGCGATGCGCTGTCGACAGTTCGTTGGTCCAGATCGAGGCGGTGAGGCCGTATTCGACGGCGTTGACCTCGGCGAGCATTTTTTGCTCGTCGCTCCATTTGAAGATGGAGAGCACCGGCCCAAAGATCTCCTCGCGGGCGATCCGCATCGTCGGCTGGACGTCGGCGAAGACGGTCGGCTCGATGAAGAAGCCTTTGGCGAGCGCCGGATCGGACGGCTTGCCGCCGCCGGTGAGGAGTCGCGCGCCTTCCGCTTTGGCGCTGTCGATGAAGCCGAGAATGCGCTCGTACTGCGTCTTGGAAATGATTGAGCCCATGGTGGTGGCCGGATCAGTGGCGATGCCGGGCTTGTAGTGTCCGATCTTGGCTTTCACTTTCGCCAATACGGCGTCGTAGATCTTCTCATGAATGAAGGCGCGGCTGGTCGAGCCGCAGGATTGTCCGCACCAGGTGAAATTCATGCCGCCGATAACGCCATCGGCAACTTCTTCGGCATCGGCGTCGGGATAGGCGATCAGCGCGTTCTTGCCCCCGAGCTCCAGCATGACGGCTTTGAGCGTGTCGGCCGCAGCTTTCATCACCGCGCGGCCGGTTGGCACCGATCCGATCAGCGCGACCATGGCGACGTCGGGATGCGAGGCAAGCGCGGAGCCGGCTTCGCGCCCGCCGGGCACGAGATTGAACACGCCGGGTGGCAGGATGTCGCTGATCAATTCGGCAAGACGCAGCGAGGAGAGAGGAGCCTGCTCCGGCGGCTTCATCACCACCGTATTGCCGGCGGCAAGCGGCGCGCCGGCCTTGCCAGCGCAGAACATGAACGGATGATTGAAGGGAATGATACGGCCGACCACGCCGCGCGGCTCGCGCACTGAAAAGTTGACCACGCCCGGGCCCATCGGGATCGAGGCGCCTTTCATCTCGGTGACAAGGCCGGCGTAGAATTCGATCTGCGCCGCTGCGATGGTCGCGTCCTTGACCATTTCGGCAAACGGATTGCCGCAATCGGCGGCGTCGATCAGGGCCAATTCCTCGGCATGGTCGCGCAGCACCGTGGCGATGCGCTTGAGGAACCGCGCCCGTTCGAGCGGCGGCGTGTCGCGCCAGGCCGGAAAGGCGGCCTTGGCGGAAGCGACCGCGGCATCGATATCGGCCGCGCCGCAATCGGCGACCGGACCGAGCGATTCACCGGTGCCGGGATTGATGGCGTCGGCGCTGCGGCCCGACTTCGCCTTGTGCCACTTGCCGCCGTAGAAGGCATCGCGGTTCTTGGGAAGGTTCAGGGGCTGGGCCTTCAGCGATTTGGGGGGAACGGCGGTATTCATGGTCGTCTCCTTGCATGCAAGCCTCGGGCTTTGCTTTTTAATGTTTTCGACGTGCGAATGCGCTGTCGCACCGAAACTATCTTGGCCGGGCGGCCGCTGACAATGCCAACTTGCCGCGCGGCTCCATCACTCGCACCGAGCGACCGATCAAATGCCGCGCCATCTTGACACTCCGCCCGAGACAATGAATTGACCTCAAACTAATCGTCTGCGGCCGCACTGCAATCGCTTGTGAGACCAGCTCCCATGCCAGAATCGATACCCGAGCCTGTACTCGACGTCGCCCATCTCGGGCACATCGAATTGTTAACGCCAAAATTCGAGGCGAGCGCGAGGTTCTTTATTGACGTGCTCGGCATGACCGAGAGCGGCCGGGCGGGCGACAGCCTGTTCCTGCGCGGCTGGGACGACTACGAGCGCTATAGCCTCAAGCTCACGGCCTCAAAGACATCCGGCATGGGGCATGCGGCGTTCCGTTGCCGCTCTCCCCAAGCGCTCGAGCGGCGCGCGGCGGCGCTGAAAGGCTCGGGTTACGACGTCGGTTGGACCGATGGCGATCTCGGACATGGCAGGACGTTTGTCTGCCGCGATCCCGACGGTCATCGCATCGAGCTCTATTACGACACCGAGTGGTATGAACCGCCGCCAGACAAGAAGCCGGCGCTGAAAAACCAGGCCGAGCGTTTTCCGGCGCGTGGCGTCAATGTGCGCCGGCTCGATCACTTCAACGGCTTGGCTGCCGATATCAAAGCCAACCGCATCTTCTTCGAGGACTATCTCGGCGCGCGGCTCACCGAGCAGATCGTGCTCAATGACGGCACCGAAGCCGGTATGTGGCTGACCTTCACCAACAAGTCCTACGACTTCGCCTATACGCTCGATCACACCCACACCAAGGGCCGCTTCCATCACGTCACTTACGCACTCGACAGCCGCGAGGAAATTCTGCGCGCGGCCGATATCTTCCTCGAGAATGACGTCTTCATTGAAACCGGCCCGCATAAGCACGCCGTGCAGCAGACGTTCTTCCTTTATGTCTATGAGCCCGGCGGCAACCGCGTCGAGGTCGCCAATGCCGGCGCCAGGCTCGTTCTGGCACCGGATTGGAAGCCGATCCGCTGGACCGAAGAAGAGCGCAAAAAGGGCCAGGCCTGGGGATTGAAGACCATCGAGTCGTTCCACACCCACGGCACGCCACCGGTTGCGCGCTCATAGCCGGCATACTGGGCGGCATACTGGCGCATTCAGCGCCGGTGAATAATCGTATATCCTCGGCAAATGGCCCTGATATGCGGGCCACCAGGACATCTAACGAAGAACGTTTAGTGGGAGGCCGCTCGCCGTGATTTCACGTCGCTTGTTGCTCGGGAGCTTCGCCGCCGCGCCGGCGGCCGCGCTTCTGCCGAAGCGTCTCCTTGCCGCGGATTATCCGACAAGACCGATCCGGCTGATCGTGCCGTTTGCCCCCGGCGGCAATGCCGATATCGTCGGCCGCATTGTCGGCGATCAGATCAGCAAGTCGCTTGGCCAGCCGATCGTGGTCGAGAACCGCGCCGGCGCCGGCGGCGGCATCGGCGCCGAGTTTGTCGCGCACGCAGAGCCTGACGGCTACACGCTCTTGGTCGGCTCGAACGGGCCGCTCACCGTGAATCCGTTCGTCCAGGCCAATCTCGGTTACGATCCCTTAAAAGACTTTGCCCCGGTCGCGCTGACGAGCTACGTGCCGCACGCGCTGATCTTGAGCAATAACGCGGCCGCGAAGGCGGTGCCGGACGTCATAGCCGCCAGCAAGAAAGCGCCGCTGACGATCGCGACCAGCGGCGTCGGCAGCGCCACGCATATGACGCTCGAGCGCCTCAAGGCCGCGACCGGCGCCGATCTGACTCATGTGCCATATCGCGGCGGCGGCTCGCTTCTTGCCGATCTCTTCAGCGGCAGCGTCGACGGCGCAATGACCGAGTTCTCCACGGCGCTGCCTGTCCACAAGGACGGCAAGGCGCATATCGTTGCGATCGCGGCAACGCATCGCTCGAAACTGGCCGACGACATTCCGACCTTCGACGAAGGCGGCGTCAAAGGCTTCATCGCACAGAGCTATATCGGCATTGTCGCGCCGGCCAAGACGCCCGCTGATGTCGTCGCCAAGCTGCAGGACGCGATCGCCAAAGGCCTCAGCCCAGGCTCGCCGGCGGCTGAACGTCTTGTGGGCCTGGGGTCGGAAATCGCCACGCCCGAACAGATGACGTCCAAGGGCTTCGCCGAATTCATCGCGACCGATTACAAGGCGATGCAGGAAGCGGCGAAACTCGCCGGACTCAAGCCGTCATAGGCAAGCAGATGCGTGCTGCCGGCCTGCAGCCGTAAATTCTCGATCAAAAAAGCAGAGGCAGAATGACTGCGGCGCGGGATGAATGGCGATTGCTCGGATGTGTTGCGGCGCTTCTTGTAGCGTTTCCGCTTGGCGCGGCATTGAGCGCGGAGGACTATCCGGCGCGGACGGTCACGTTGATCGTGCCGTATACGCCGGGCGGCGGCGTGGACGCCATGGCGCGCATCATCGCGCAGAAAATGTCGGACTCGCTGCATCAAAGCTTCGTGGTCGACAACCGCGCCGGCGGCGGCGGCACAATCGGTTATCGCATGGTCGCCCGCGCGACGCCCGATGGCTACACGCTCTTCCTCGGCCACACTGGAACGATTTCGATCAATCCCAGCCTCTACGCGGATCTCGGAATGGATCCGCGCAAGGATTTCGCGCCGATCGGCCTGATCGCCTCGATGCCGGTCGCGCTTCTGGCCCATCCGTCATTCCCGGCCAAGACCATTGCGGATGTCATCGCGCTTGCGAAACAAGAACCGGGCAAGCTCAATATCGGAACGTCCGCCGTCGGCACCGGCGGCTATATGAGCGCCGAACTGTTCAAGTCGGACGCGAGCATTCAGGCGACGCTTATTCCCTACAAAGGCACTGCGCCGGTGATGAATGATCTGCTCAGCGGGCAGGTGCCGGTCGCCTTCGGTGTCCTGCCGCCGGCGCTCGGCAATCTGCAAGCCGGAAAATTGCGCGCGATCGCCGTGACCAGCAAGAAGCGTTTCTCGCTGCTGCCTGACGTTCCGACATTCGATGAATCAGGCATGCCCGGATTCGAGGCGGTTCTGCACTACGGCCTGTTGGCGCCGGCCGGTACGCCGCCCGACATTGTCGGCAAGCTCAGCAGTGAATTGCAAAAACTCGCCAACGATCCGCAGGTGCAGGACCGGATTCACTTCGAGGGCGGCGATCCCCTGACATCGACTCCTGCCGGATACGCCCAGGATATCGATGTGGAAGAAAAGAAATGGGGTGCGCTGGTTCGCAAGCTGAACCTCAAGGCGGAATAGGCGCGCGGCGACTTTCAGCAATTCAATTCGCGCGCCGTGCAAGGCGCGACGCGCGGCGTCGCGCCGGTTCGTCATTTCGAGGCGCGTGCGCGCGCAAGACCTCCAGGAAGTGCCGGTGCACGGGCGTCGGCCGCCAGCCGGCGCGCGTCGCGATCCCGTCGCAGCGGCGCAATTGCGCCGATCGGAACGGCAGCACGGCCAGCTTGCTGGGCTCATTGAGCTGCGCTTCGAGCGCCGACATCAGCGTCAGCCGGTCGGTGGTTGAAAGCAGATCGCGGTAGATCTGTAGCGATGTCGTTTCAACACTGATCCGGGGCAGGGCGGGCAGGCTTGCGAACATGCGGCGAAAGGCCTGGTGCCGTGGCGTCATCGGTCCGGGCATGATCCAATTATAGCCGGCGAGCGCGCGCAGGTTGAGCGTCCGTTGTTGGCGCAACGGATGATCGGCGCCGCCGACCACGACATAGCGATCTTGAAACAGCACTTCCTCCGTCACATCGCTGGCCCAATCCGGTCGGCGCAGCACGCCGAACAACAGGTCGAGCTTTCCGGACCGCAAATCGTCGAGCAGCGCCTCATAGTGACCGTCGACGATCTCCACGGTGGCGGTGGGATAGGCGCCGAGAAACGCATTGACCGCCGCCGAAAGAATTTGCGATCCCGAATGGGGAATATTGCCGATGACGACGCGGGTGACGACATTGCCCCGTGCCGCCTGCAATTCTTCCATGCCATAGGCGAGCTCGCGCAGCGCGATCTGAAAACGGCGCGCGATTTCGCTGCCCAGCGGGGTCGTCGTCATGCCCCGGCTGGTGCGCTGGTAGAGCCGCCGGCGCAACTCGTGTTCGAGGCTTCGGGCGGCGCGATGCAGCGACGGTTCCGAAATCGCGAGCGCCCGCGCCGCGGCATCAAAGGAATGGTTCTCCGAGACCGCGATCAAGCCTCGGATCTGCGGACCGGTAATCCGATTGAGCGCCACCTTGGGGACCGGCGTGCCGGTCGTGATACCGGGTCCGGTATCGAGCGCCGCGCGTAACTGATCGAAAAAGCGTTGGACGCGAGGAAGCAAGGCCACTCCGCTCGCCGTAGGGTAACACCCGGAGCCGCTGCGCTCGAACAGCTTCACACCAAGGCGATGTTCCAGGGCGCGGACCGATTCCGTAACGCCCGGCTGCGACAGGTTGACCGCCTTGGCCGCGCCGCTGATGCTTTGCGATGCGGCGACGGCGGTGAACACGCGGAGCTGTCGCACCGAAGGAATATCGTTCAGGGTCATAGCAAGAGTTCCTCGGTCACCGGTCAATTCCAACAAACGTTTATAGCAAAAACTTATGGCCGCGGGCCTGATTTTGATTGGCGGCCCGGCAGTGTTGCCGCGACAATCGGGTCCAGACAGGCTGATCGCCGGCGGGGGCATGAGCGCCGCGGATTGCCGGGCCAGTAAAACAAGAAAATCGCCGAAGGGAGGCGCCGATCTTTCCGCAGCCTCACGTCAATGTCGCACGCTGGGTGCGCTACGCTACGGTGGCTCTCGCCTTCCTTGGCGCAGCGGCATTTGGCGCCTATGCCCAGACCGCCGGCGATTTTCCGAGCAAGCCGGTCCGCATCCTGGTGCCCTATGGGCCGGGCGGCGCCGGCGACCTGACAGCGCGGATGGTTGCCGACAAGCTCAGCCAGTATTTGAAGCAGCCGTTCGTGGTCGAAAACCGCCCCGGCGCAGGCGGCATTGCCGCCGGGCGGGCCGTGCTCGACGCGCCGCCCGATGGTTACACGCTCGGCATTTTTGGCAACGGGCAGGCCATCAGCGCCACGCTGTTCCAGGAGCTTCCATACGACGTGATCAAGGATTTTGCGCAGATTTCCGTGCTCGCCAATTTCGAGATGCTGTTGGCGGTGCCGCCGACATCTCCCTACAAATCGGTGAAGGATGTGATCGAGGCGGCGCAAAAGGCGCCGGGCAAGCTCAATCTGGGCGCGATCAATCCCGGCAGTACGCAGAACCTGTCGGCGCATTTGTTCGAGCAGGTGAGCGGCGCGAACTTCACCGTCGTCACTTACCGCACCACGCCCGATCTGGTCACCGCGCTGCTTCGCGGCGATGTCGATCTCGGCTTCGACTATTTCGCTGGTTTGGGCACGACGATCGGCCCCGACAAGATTCGTATCATCGCGACGTCGGGTGAGCAGCGCGATCCGCTCCTCAAAGACATACCCACGGCCAGAGAAGGCGGCCTGCCGGATTACGTCATGACGAGCTGGAACGGGATCGAGGCGCGCGCAGGCACGCCCGCCGAAGTCATCAGCAGGCTCAACGCGGGAGTGCGAAGAGCGGTGGCGGAGCCCGATCTCCAGGAGCGGGCGCTACGGCTTGGGCTCGAGGCGCGGTCAAGCTCGCCCGAAGAAATGCGCGAGCGGATGAGCGCCGACATCGCCAAGTGGCGTGTGGTTATCGAGAAAGCGGGAATTCCAAAGCAATAACACGCGTCACTAGATCGCGCACCGCGAACTGAAGTGCGGCACGCCGCCGAATGAAGGGTAGTTGGAGTAGCAAATGGCCGGACAGCCACGGTTGAAAATGGCGATTGCGGATTACGGACACACCCGGGCCGTGAAGGACGGGCGGGTACCGATCGCCGGCATCGAACCGGAATTCGTTCAGGTGGTGCCGATCATCGCCGCGTTCCGGCGCATGGTGCGCGATCTGGAATTCGATGTTTGCGAAATGGCGCCGACGACCTACATGATCGCGCGCGCCCGGGGCGCGCCTTACATTGCGCTCCCCATTTTTTTGATGCGCCGCTTTCATCATGGCGGCTTCGCCGTCCGCCCCGATGCCAAGATCCGAACGCCCAAGGATCTCGAGGGCAAGAAGGTCGGCGTGCGCGCCTATTCAGTAACCACCGGTGTGTGGACGCGCGGCATCTTCGTCAACGAATACGGTCTCGATTCCTCCAAAGTGACCTGGGTGGTCGACGACGAGGAACATGTCGCAACGCTCAAATTGCCGCCGAATGTGATCCATGCGCCGCGCGGCCAATCGCTGCAAAGCATGATGGCGTCCGGCGACATTCAGGCGGGCTTCACCGGGCCGGCCGGCGTCGGCCGCTCCGGTCCGCCGATTGCCAATTGGGACATGAATGCGCCGACCGGCGCCGACGCCGGCATCTATCCCGAGCTGATCGCCGACGTCGAAGGGGTCGAAGCCGACTGGTACCGCCGCAGCGGTATCCTGCCGATCCACGGCCTCATCGTGGTCAAGGACGAGCACGTCAAAGCCTATCCATGGCTGGCGCGCGCTTTGATGGATGCGTTCGTGGCGGCGAAAAAGCCCCATATCGAGGCGCTCAAGCGCGGCGAGGGCGACGCTCCCGAAGACAAGCGCTATCGCAAGTTCATGACGCTGATGAGCGATCCGTTGCCGTATGGCATCACGGCAAACCGGGCCAGCATCGATGCGCTTGTCACTTACGCGCTACAGCAGGAACTCATCCCGTCGCGGCCGAGCCTCGACGAGGTTTTCGTCCAGATCGATCCCTGAAGGCTTTTGTGCCGCCGGCAGTACAAGGAACAGACATGTCCGAAGTCATCGACATCCATCCGCATATCGTCTCGCCCGACACCAAGCGCTATCCGTTGGCCCCGCTCGGCGGCACGCAATCGACCTGGTCGAGCGAACGGCCGACGACCTATCAGCAGCTCTTGCAGGCCATGGATGACGCGAGCGTCGCCAAGGCCGCGATCGTGCATTCCTCGACCGCCTACGGGTTCGACAATAGCTATGTCGCCGATGCCGTTGAAGCGGTGCCGACGCGCTTCACCGGCGTCTATTCGATCGACGTGATGGCGCCGGATGCGGTCAAGAGGTTCGACTATTGGCTCGGCCGCGGCTGTACCGGCATGCGGCTGTTCACGACCGGGAGCACGTTGCCCGATCAAGCCACCTGGTTCGCCGATCCGAAGACCTATCCGTTCTGGGAGCATGCCGCGGCAAAGAACATTCCGGTCTGCGTGCAGATGAAGCAGGAGGGCATCCCGCTGTTGCGGCAGATCATGGACAAGTTTCCGAAGGTCGACATCATCCTCGATCATCTGTCGCGGACGCCGATCGAAGACGGCCCGCCCTATAAGCAAGCCGACGAATTGATGGCGCTCGCGAAATATCCGCGAGTCTTCTTGAAGATCTCACCGCTCAACGTGACGCCGAAATCCTGGGGCAAGGCAACGCCGGAAACATTCTTCGGCAAATTGATCGACACGTTCGGTGCTTCGCGGATCGCCTGGGGCTCGAATTTCCCGAATTCGGTCGGAACGCTGGCCGAAATCCTTGGCGCCGCGCGCAAGGCCTTCGCCTTCGCCAAACCCTCGGATCGGGATTGGGTGTTCGGCAAAACCGCGCTGACGCTCTATCCGACGCTTGCTGGCCGGTGAGGAGGGCATCATGGCCGCGGCCAAAGTCGCTTTGCACACGATGCTCGGCAATTACGCCAATGTCGCCGCGCTCAAGAGCGGGACGGTGCATTCGGATCTGGTCGACTACGACTTTGCCGAGGTCAAGATCGCCAACAATCTGTTCAAGCAGGTGGTGCGCGACGCCAAATACGATCTCGCCGAGCTTGCCATCGTCACGTACATGCAGGCGAAGGCCGCCGGAAAGCCCTATGTCCTGATACCGGCCGTAGTGGTGGCGCGCGGCCAGCATCACACCATTGCCTATAATGCCGAGCGGGGCGTGCTGAAGCCGTCCGATGTCGCCGGCAAACGTGTCGGCGTCCGCGCCTATACGGTCACTACCGGCACCTGGGTCCGCGGCATCTTGGCGAGCGACTACGGCGTCGATCTCAACAAGGTCGAGTGGATCACCTTCGAGGATCCGCATGTCGCGGAATATCGCGATCCCGATATCGTCAAGCGGGCGCCGCCCGGCAAGGAATTGCTGCAGATGCTGCTCGACGGCGAGATCGACGCGGCGGTGGTCGGCGACAAGCTGTCCGATCCGCGCCTTAAACATCTCATTCCTGAGCCGGAAGCCGCGGCGAAGAAATGGGCGGACCGCCATCATGGCGTGCCGATCAATCACATGCTGGTGGTGCGGAGCGAGTTGTCGAAGTCGCGGCCAGATGTCGTGCGGGAGGTGTTCCGGCAGTTTCATGAATGCAAACGCGCCGCGGGTCTGCCCGATGGCGGCGCGCTCGATCCCTATCGGTTTGGCGTCGAGGCCTGCCGGCCGATTCTGGAAGTCATCATCGATTTTTGCTTCCGGCAACAGCTGATCGCACGGCCGATTGCGGTCGACGAGCTGTTCGACGACACCACGCGAGCGCTGGGCGCGGCCTGACGCTTCGCCGGGCCAGCTTGCTTAGGCACAGACAGAGCGGTTACTCACAGGCGGGACGACGATTGGAATCGTCGCGGCCCAGCCCGGGTGATCGATGGAATTGCCGCCATACCTACGCCAAGCGGTGGACCGCGCGCTGAGCGGCGTGACGCTCAACGAACTTGCTGCGGCGGTAGCGGGGCTGTCGCAGCGCTATCGCGAGGAGGGCCGTGAAGGACCGGCCTTTGTCGCAAGCGATCGCGACGTGCTGGCCTATCTGGCGACCCGCTTGCCTGCGACCTTTGCGGCGATCCGCGCAAGCTTTGCCGCGATTGCCAGCGCTCACCCCGACTTCGCACCAAGAACTCTGCTCGATATCGGCGCCGGGCCCGGAACCGCGCTCTGGGCTGCGACGGATTGCTGGCCCAGTCTCGCCGAAGTCGCGCTCGTCGAGGCGAGTCCGATTTTTCGCGCGTGTGGCGAGCGTCTGGCGGCTGAAGCGGCGCTGCCGAAAATCACATGGCGTACCGCGGATGTTGCGCGCGACAGCACCGAATCCACGCCGCGCGATCTTGTGACGATCGCCTATGTGCTCAACGAACTTCCGCCGGAGGTGAGGCAGGCGGTGCTGGCACGGGCCTGGCGGGCCACCGCGGATACGCTTGTCGTCATCGAGCCGGGAACGCCGGCCGGCTGGCAGCGAATTCTTGCCGCGCGCCGGCAGCTCATCGAAGCGGGCGGACATATGATCGCACCATGCCCGCATGCGCAAGCCTGTCCGCTTGCACCGCCGGACTGGTGCCATTTCGCCGAGCGGGTCGCGCGCTCACGGCTGCACCGGCAGGCCAAAGGCGCGGAGATTCCGTGGGAGGACGAGAAGTTCAGCTACATCGCGGTGTCGCGACAGCCGACGCCAGACCCCACCGCGGCACGCATCATCGCGCGTCCGCGCAAAGCCAGCGGCCGCGTCACGCTAAAACTTTGCCGCCCTGACGGATCGGCGGGTGAACAGCTGTTTTCGCGCCGCAACGGCAAGCTCTACAAGCGCGCCTCGCGCAGCGATTGGGGTTCTTCGCTGTGACGGTCTATCGTCGCGACGGTGGCACACCCTCATAGACCTGACGATCCCACGCCGCATCGGTCACGCCGCGTTCCCGCAATTTGAATTTCTGCACCTTGCCGTTTTCGGTCATCGGCAGTTCCCGCATGAATTCGAGATAGCGTGGCACGGCGAAATACGGCAATCGCGGCTTGCAGAATTCGATCAGATCCGGCGGGGTCAGGCTTTTGCCGGGATGAAGGATGATTGCGGCCATGACCTCGTCTTCGGCCAGTTGCGAGCGAACGGGGAAGGCGGCGGCATTGGCCACGCTTGGATGGCTCAACAGCACCTGTTCGACTTCGAACGAAGAGATGTTCTCGCCGCGACGCCGGATCGCATCCTTGAGCCGGTCCATGAAGCGGAAATATCCGTCGGGCTCCCGCACCACGCGATCGCCAGTGTGAAACCACAGATTCCGCCAGGCTTCGACGGTTTTTTCCGGCGTGCCGAAATAGCCGGTCGCAAACGCAAAGGGATCGTCGGCGCGGACGACGAGTTCGCCGGGTGTGCCATCGGCAACCTCGTTGTCCTCCTCGTCGACAACACGCGCCTGGAAACCATCAAACACCGGACCCATAGCTCCGGGGCGCTGCAGGTCGACCGTCGTGCCGAGAACCATATTCGTTTCAGTCGAGCCCCAGCCGTCGATCATGCGAATGCCGGTGCGTTGGATGAATTCGGCGTGGAACTGCTTTGGCACACCCGGCGCGAGCGAAATCCGCGTGGCGTGCGCTTGCTCTTCCGGAGAGGCCTGCCGGGACAACAGGATGGGAACCATGGCGCCGAGCAGATAAGTTACTGTCGCCCGATGGCGTGACAGCGCGGAATAGAAACCGGAGGCGGAAAAGCGCTTCTCGAAGCGGATGGTGCCGCCGATCAATATCGCCTGGTAGAACGCATTGAGCGCATTGGTGTGGAATAACGGTAGCGTCGTGCACAGGACGTCGTCTGGCCGCAGCTCGAGTGCCGCCCCCGTGTTCACCGCCCACCAGAAATACTGCGCGTGCGGACAGCAGACGCCCTTTGACGGTCCCGTGGTGCCCGATGTGTAGAGGATGACCGCGAGATCGCCGGGTCGCAAAGGAACGGGCGAAACGCCGGCGTCGCCTTTGGGCATGGGAACGGACTTGAGATTCCCCATTCCGACAGTCGCGGCTGCATCGATTGACCAGATCGCTTCGACCGACAACGCGGCCGGATCGAGCATGGCAAGATTCTCCGCGCAGTCGCCTTCGACGACCAAGAGCCGCGCGCCGGAATTCGACAGAATGTGCTGAAGCTGCCGTCCTCGCGAGGCAATATTGATCGGGACGAGAACCGCGCCAAGCCAGGCGCAGCCCAGCAACATTTCGATGAATTCCATCCGGTTCGAGCAGATGAGCGCGACGCGGTCTCCGGCGCGGATGCCGGCTGATTGGAGAGCTGCGGCAGAGCGAGCAGCCGCGTCGGAGGCCTGGGCGTAAGTCAACGCCGCATCTCCAGCCGACACCAAAGTTTTTTCAGGGATACGTTGGACTTGCCGCAGCAGCATCGCGGGCAGGGTTCGCTCGGCAGGCGAAAATGCGTTCACCCATTGTTGGCGCAGATGGGAGGCCGGGGAGTTAGACGCCGGAGGCATGAGCACTACTCGACTTTGCCGCCAAGATAGCTGGCGATGACGCGGGGATCGTGGGCGAGGGCTGCGGCCGGACCGCTGTGAACGACGCAGCCGGTTTCGAGTACGTAGCCGAAATCGGCGGTCTCGAGCGCGGCGCGGGCATTTTGCTCGACCAGGAGGATCGAGACGCCAAGCTCGCGCAGACCGACAACAATGTGGAAAATTTCGCGCACGATGAGCGGCGCCAGACCCAGGCTCGGCTCGTCCAGCAGGAGCAGGCGCGGCTTCGCCATCAGCGCCCGGCCGAGCGCGAGCATCTGCTGCTCGCCGCCGGACAATGTGCCGGCGAGCTGGCTGCGCCGTTCGTCAAGCTTGGGAAAGCGCTTGTAGACATCACGCAGATCCACCTGGACAGCGCTGCGGTCACGCCAGCGCGTATAAGCGCCGAGGATCAGATTGTCGGCAACCGTCATGTCGGCGAACAATTCGCGGCGCTCCGGCACCAGGCAGATGCCGCGCCGTACCCGTTCTTCGGTGCTCAGCGGAGCGAGATCCTCCTGCTCGTAGCGGCTGCTGCCGCGCGACGGCAGCAGACCCATCAGCGCCGCAAGCAGGGTGGTCTTGCCGGCGCCGTTGGGCCCGATCACCGTGACGATCTGGCCGGCCTCCATGTCGAGCGACACGCCGCTCACGGCCTCCATCTTGCCGTAGCTGACATGCAAGTCTTTGACCGACAGCAGCGTCATGCGACACCGCCGAGATAGGCTTCCTGCACGCGCGCGTCGGCGCGGATGGCGGCGGGCAGCCCTTCGGCGAGCTTGACGCCGAAATCCATGACGACGATACGGTCGACAAGGTTCATGACGAATTCCATGTCGTGCTCGACCAGGATCGTCGTCATGCCTTGCGCCCGCAGTCCGCGCAGCAGCTCCGACAGGGTCTGCTTTTCGAGCCGCCGCAAGCCGGCCGCCGGCTCGTCGAGGACGAGGAGCGTAGGATCGGCCGCCAGCGCACGTGCGACTTCCAGGAGGCGCTGCTGGCCGAGCGGCAGATTGCCGGCAAGCTCACCATAGCGTTCGCCGAGCCCGACCCGCTGCAGCTGATGCAGCGCCTCGATCCGGGCGGCATTCTCCTCGGCGCGATCGAGCCGCAAGGCGCCGGCCAGGAAGCTCGCGTGCGTGCGCGGATAGATGCCAAGCAGGACGTTATCCAACAATGTCATGTTGGGACGCAGCTTGACGTGCTGGAAGGTGCGCGCCATGCCTGCGGCAGCAATGTGCCGCGGCGCGAGCCTCGTGATGTCGCTATCCTGAAAGCGAATGGCGCCGCCGTTCGGCTTGAGCACGCCGGTGATCAGATTGAGCAGCGTGCTCTTGCCGGCGCCGTTGGGTCCGATCAGGCCGAGCACCTCGCCGCCATTGACCTGAAAGCTGACATTGTTGACGGCGGCAAGCGCGCCAAATCTCTTGATAACGCCATCAATGGTAAGGACCGCTCGCCCCGGCTCCGCAGCGTGGCTGCGGCGCGGCAGCGGCACATCCCCAGCAGCCGGCGCGATCTTCGGCTGCGCGCGCGGCAGATATTTCCTGATGATCGGCACGATGCCGCCGCGCGCCTTCTGCAGCAGAATGACAAACAGGATCCCGAAAACAACGCCTTCGAGCTGGCCGCTATAGGTCGTCAGCGAAGGCAGCACGTCTTGCAGGAAATTCTTGATCAGCGTGACCACGGCGGAGCCGACGACGGCGCCGGCGATCTGACTCGCGCCGCCGACCAGCGCCATGAGCAGAAGCTCGATACCGGCATCGACGCTAAACTGCATCGGGCCGACATAGCGCTGCATATGCGCGTAGAACCATCCGGAAATTCCGGCCAACAATCCGGCCAGTACGAACACCACGAGCTTGATACGGAATGAATCGATCCCGAGGCTTTCGACCAGCGCGGTGCCGCCACGCAGGCAGCGGATGGCGCGGCCCTGGCGGGAATCCAGCAGATTCCGACACAGCAGCATCAGCAGACCAAGCGCAGCCCAAATCAGAAAGTAGACGGCGGCGGTGCGCTCGAACGAAATCGGACCGATGGAAATCGGCGGAATTCCGGACAGGCCGTTATAGCGGCCGAGAGTCTCGCTATTGCCGAACAGAAAATAGATCGCGATGCCCCAGGCGATCGTGCTCAGCGGCAAAAAATGTCCGCTCAGCCGCAATGTCGCGGCGCCAAGGATCGTCGCCGCCAGCGCGGTCAAGGCTAGCGCAAGCAGCAGGCCGATCCAGGGCGAGCCGCCCAGCGCGACGGTGTACCAGGCTGTGGCATAGGCGCCGATGCCAATAAAGGCGGCTTGGCCGAAAGAGGTGATGCCGCCGATCCCGGTCATGAGCACAAGACCGAGCGCCGCGATCGCGTAAATGCCGATATAGTTCATCAGCGTGATCGTGAAATTCCCGAAGGTCGCCGGCGCAATGGCGACGAAAGCGATCACGACCACGATCGCGGCGAGGAGGCGCGTGCGCATCATGTGTGGCGCTCGCCTTCTTCTTCCTCGATCTCTTCCTCGACGCCGCCCCTGGCGAAGAAAGATTGCCACAGCAGGATCGGGATCAGCGAACCGAAGACGATGACTTCCTTCATCGCGCTGTTCCAGAACGAGGCGTAGCTCTCTAATAGGCCGACCATGATCGCGCCGACCACAGTTGCCGGATAGCTCACCAGCCCGCCGATGATGGCGCCGACGAAGGCCTTCAATCCGATGAGAAATCCGGAATCGTAGTACAGCGTCGCGATCGGCCCTATCAGAATCCCGGAAATCGCAGCCAGCGCCGAGGCCAGCAGGAAGGCAATCGCGGCCGTGGTCGAGAGCCTGATGCCGACCAGGCGGGCGCCGATGCGATTGACGGCGGTGGCGCGCAACGCCTTGCCGTTGAGAGTGCGCTCAAAGAACAGAAACAGCAAAAGGCTGAAAATCGCGGCGCTTGCGACGACCAGGATGCTCTGACCCGAAACCATCATCGGACCGAGTTTGAAGAATGCGCGGGTCACCGGCTCGGTGCGGAATCCCTCCGGGCCGAAAAAGATCAGCGCCATGCCCGAAATCACGAAATGAACGGCGACCGCGATGATCAGGAGCACGAGAACCGAGGCGTCGGCGATCGGCTGGAACGCAATCCGATAGAGCAGCGGCGAAATCGGAAGGGTGACCGCAAACGTGATCATGATGGCCGCCCACATCGGCAGATCGTGGCCTGCCGCCACCCAGGCGATCGCGGCCGGAGCCGCGGGCAGCGCGGCATAGTACAGGAGGGCTCGCGGCAAGTGCGCAAACCGGCGCTGGCGGAGCAGCGCAAAGATTTCCATGAGTGCGGCGATGGCCGCGAGCGTCAGGACCAGCCACACGGTGCCGGGAGTGCGCTTCAGCTGCAGGGCTGCGAGCGTGAGTGCGGCATAGCCGACGATATCGCCGAACGGCACGAAGATGACACGTGTCGACAGGAAGATCAGAACAAGCCCGAGCGCCACCAACACATAGATGGCGCCGGTGGTGATACCGTCTTGAGCGAGGAGGAGGGCAATCTCCGGTGTCATCGAGGAAAGCCCGTCGTCAAGAGGCCGCCACTATCCTGCTACTGAAGCAGCGTCCATTGGCCCTTGCGCAACTGCACCAGGACTTGCGCACGATCGTCGACGCCGAAATAGCTGCCGGGCTGGAAGTTATAGACGGCGTGCGTGCCGACCACGTCCTTTGTCGTCAGTAAGGCGTCTTTCAGAGCCACGCGGAATTCCGGCGTTCCTGGCTGCGCTTTCGGCAAAGCCCGCTTGGCGGCGTCGAGAAACACAAGCCAGGCATCGAACGAATAGGCCGAGAACGCGTCCGTGGTCGGCGCGTTGTTGGCCTTCTGATAAATGTCGCGGAACGCAAGCGAGACTTTCTTGGTCGGGCTGCTGTCGGGCAATTGCTCGGCGACGATCACGGGACCTGCCGGTGAAATCAGGCCTTCGACTGCTGCTCCGCCGACGCGCACGAAATCCGGATTGATCAGCGCATGTGTGCCGTAAAGCCCGCCCTTAAAGC
>Ga0102924_1000949_pt1 | contig 34559 bp, 36 predicted proteins | sample PaiPotPPM11metaG_FD_80116 | JGI IMG/M metagenome (GOLD analysis project Ga0102924, IMG submission 80116) | Iron sulfur acid spring bacterial and archeal communities from Banff, Canada, to study Microbial Dark Matter (Phase II) - Paint Pots PPM... ...
GACCTTTATAAAGCTCAACTGTGCCGCGATTCCGACCGGGCTCCTGGAGAGTGAGCTTTTTGGACATGAACGAGGCGCCTTTACCGGCGCAATTGCCCAGAAGATCGGCCGGCTGGAATTGGCCGACGAAGGCACACTGTTTCTGGACGAGGTTGGTGACATTCCCATCGAGATCCAGCCGAAGCTCTTGCGGGCTTTGCAGGAACGGGAGTTTGAAAGGCTGGGCAGCAACCGAACCAAGAAGGTCGATGTACGGCTCGTAGCGGCGACCAATCGCGATCTCGACAAAATGATGGAGAATCGCGAGTTCCGCAGCGACTTGTACTATCGCTTGAATGTATTTCCGATCCGCATCCCACCGTTGCGAGAACGTCCGGAAGACATTCCCCTTCTTGTGCGCTACTTCACGCAGAGATATGGCCGCCGCATGCAGAAGCAGATCGAATCTATTCCTGCTGCGGCTTTGAGGAAGCTCTCAAGTTGGCATTGGCCAGGGAATATTCGTGAACTGGAGAATTTCATCGAGCGTTCGGTGATCCTTACCCAGGGCACGGCGCTGCAAGCTCCGATCGCTGCCCTGAGTTATAACACCAGGAACGCCCCTTTGCCGGACACGTGCGCAGCCAATGAACGCGATGAGATTGTCCGCGTCCTGAAAGTCACAAGCGGTCGAGTAGGAGGCCAGTCCGGGGCCGCGGCACGCCTGGGGATCAAACGAACCACGCTGATCACGCGTGAAGAAGCTCGGCATCTACCCGGCAAGGCATCGTGACTCTTTATCAAATAGCTCTCCTCGAACATGAAAGAGCCTCTTATGGAAACCGTACTTCAATAAGGAGAAATGTGATGTCCGCAGCCCAAGCCACAACTCAACGTCCTCCGTTGCCGCCATTTACACGCGAAACGGCTATTCAGAAGGTTCGACTGGCAGAAGATGCCTGGAACTCTCGTGATCCGGAAAAGGTGGCCCTGGCTTACACAGTTGACTCACGCTGGAGAAACCGCTCGGAATTTGTGAACGGAAGGCAAGAAATCGTCGCGTTTCTCAGACGCAAATGGACGAAAGAGCTGGACTATCGGCTGATCAAAGAGCTTTGGGCGTTCGAGGGGAACCGTATCGCCGTGCGCTTTGCCTATGAATGGCACGATGACGCCGGGAATTGGTTTCGCTCCTATGGCAATGAGAATTGGGAGTTCGATGAGAACGGACTGATGCGCTTGAGGCTTGCTTCCATCAACGATCTGCCAATCAAGGAGACGGAGCGCAAGTACCACTGGGCACTAGGGCGCCGCCCGGATGATCATCCGGGACTAAGCGATCTTGGCTTTTAAGGACCAAGTCCATTCACGCTTTATGACTACGAAACGATGTACTTGGGTCAGGATGGACGATCCGCTTATGGTCCAGTATCACGATCGCGAATGGGGTGTGCCCGTCCATGATGACGCGGTTAAAGTCCGCTCGTCGGCTCCATCCTTTCATAAATAAAAGGCGCGATTTAGAAAATGAATGACTTTGGAAGCGTCGTTCGATTGCCCTTTGCCAAGCGCGAGCTGTTAGTCATTAAGTTGCCTTTTCGGCGAGTGACGGAGACTGCGACCTTCTATCAGCCGGAATAGCTCTTCGGCAAGGTTGGTGGCGTGATCTCCAGCCCGTTCCAAGGCCTGCGCCATCAATAGCGCATCGGCGCCGTGTTTTATGTTTCCGGGCCGTTCATTCTCGACGTGCCGGCGAAACAGCAATTTATAGGTCTGGTCAATTTCGCGGTCGGCGCGGAGCACGTAGCTTGCGGGATCCAGGTCGCGTTCAACGAAACCTTCGCGCACCTGCTGCAGCATATTTGCCAGGACATCCAGCATATCGATGAGCTGGTGCAAATCCGGCTTCGGCAGCGAGGTTTCCAGATTGTGAGCTCTCTGAGCCACGCCCCAAAGCAGATCGCCGATCCGTTCGAGGTCAGTGCTGAATCTGAGGCATGCAAGCAGTTCGCGCGCTTTCAATTCTGCGACGTCGGTGATAGCCGCAGGAAGCTGCTCGTCAATCTGCTGCTCGATGCGATCAAGTTCCTTCTCGCAGTCCCGCACTGCAAGAAAAGCTAAGCGCGAGGAGTTGGTAAGGAAGTCCTTGGTATTGAAAGCCGCATCACTGGCGATCAGACAGGCCCGCACCGCCAATTCAGTTAATCCATTTCCGCCACGAGTGGCTGGACGACTCTGTTTCGTGCGCGGAATTTTCGTTGTGCGTGACACAGGCTTTAGCATACGCCGCCATGCTAGGGAACTGTTTGCCCGAGCGCCAGAAAGGGGAATTCAGATCGAGCCAGCAAAGCTCCTTGAGGTCCCTACGCCAAGTTCTCATGCAGCCGCGACAAGAAATTCTCCAAGGTGTAACGAAACCGCTTTAACGCGATACGTAAGTCGTAAAGAGCAATAATTGCTTCGGTTGGGCAAGGCCCGCAGATGGAGAGTATGAGCCTCCAACCATTGCTCTTCTTCAAAGCCGTCGGCCGAGCCTATGGGCTTTGCCCAAGAAACCTTCTCTGCCCATAAAGTCATAATCCTGCCCAAAAACTCGGTTACCCTTGCTGTTTTCGCCGCTTAGGTTTGACTTCGTTTTTCGTCGGCCACGGTTTGCCAGCCGCCTTCATTTCTTCAAAGACTGCAATAGCCGTCCGTAGCCGAACGATATGTTGGTGGGCGTCCTCGATGGCCTTATCCCACCCGCTTTCCGTTTGCATATGTGTATCCGTTGACATTTGCTTAAGTCCTTGTTAAATTGCTTCCTGAGTGGCAAAACGCAAAGAAAAAAATCCCGACTACCGCACTGCATATCAAGTCGCTGAGGAAGAACTGCACTCTCTTGTCGATCAAAAAGATCAGATAGATGTGCGAATCACGGCACTGCGAAAAACCATGACCGCGTTGGCCACCTTGATCGCACAGGACGACGAGGATTTCCTTGAGAATGCCCGTGAAAAAGTGTGGCGCATTCTTGATCTCAGTACTACCGATGACGTGTTTAACGTGGTCGCGGCCGCCAATGGCCCTGTTACCAGCTCCGACGTGCTGGAAGAACTGAAGCGGCTCGGCTGTACAGCGATTCAGCACGCCAATCCACTTGCAACGATCAATGCAATTCTCAATCGACTCACTGAGCAAGAAAAACTGGAGGTTACTAAGAAGGGGGATAGAAAGGCTTGGATTAGAAAGCCCTTTGGGGTGAAGTGAACTTTTGCAGCGCAAGTGGGGAGTCAAACGTTTGGACACGTCCTCCCCACTCGCACCCTTCAACGGAGAGTTGCCAGAACGGTAATGGGCGGGGCTGTCTTCCCCGAGCCATGCTGCTGATACCAGCATGAGAGAGTTCGACCCTCTCACTCTCCGCCAAACTTTTGAAAGATCAGGACGACCGCGCTTTAAGTTTGTATTTTCGCGGCTTGTTCCAGTATGGCGATTTGCAGGATGGGCAGACCCCAGGTTCGCCGACTGTGCTCTTTCGCGGCTCCCACTCATGAGAGCAGCGATTACATTTATAGCCTTTTTTCTTAAGCGTGACCATGCCCATGACGTGAATAATAGAGTAGAAAATAATATATTGTCAAGTAGATTGTCCTTGACAGATATATACCTAATTAGTAATATATTGTCTAGGTAAGGAGAACCATTATGGAACCTAGACAAGAGCGCGGCCTTGAGATCGCTAGGCGAAGCGCCATTTGGCAAGAGCGTGGTTTTTGGATTGTTCCAGCTCAGAGCAAGCCAGCGGGTCGATACCGCGTGGTTACGGGGAACGAGCCGTGGTGCAACTGCCCCGATTTTGAGATTCGCGGAACCAAGTGCAAGCACATTTTCGCGGTTGAGTATTTCCTCGAATTCCGCAAGACGGGAGATGGCCGTACTGCTGTGACTGAGACTGTACAGATCACCAAGCGCCCGTCGTATCCGCAGAACTGGCCTGCCTACAACGAAGCGCAGACCAACGAAAAGAAGATGTTCCAATCTCTCCTGCACGACCTTTGCGCTGGAATTGAGGAACCCCCACAAGCCAAAGGCAGGCCGCGCCTGCCGCTGCGAGACGCCGTATTCGCGGCGACCTTCAAGATTTATTCCACCTTCTCCGGTCGTAGATTCATGAGCGATCTTGAGCAGGCTCAAGCAAGAGGATTCATTCGGCATCTGCCGCACTACAATTCGATTTTCAATTACCTTGAAAGCCCCGACCTGACGCCCATTTTCAACAGCCTGATTATGCGGAGTGCCTTGCCCCTGAAGGCCATCGAAACTGACTTTGCTGTGGATTCCACGGGGTTCATGACCTCGCGTTTTACGCGCTGGTTTGACACCAAGTACGGGGTAGTTAAGCAAGAGCACGATTGGGTCAAGGCGCATATCATGTGCGGGGTTAAGACCAACGTCGTAACGGCTGTTGAGATTCACGGCCAGCACGCTTCCGATTCGCCGCTGTTGCCGCCTATGCTTGCCCGTACCGCTGAGAACTTTACTGTCAAGGAAGTCTCTGCCGACAAGGGGTATTCCAGTATCCGCAACTTGGAATCTGTGTTGGCCGTAAACGCGACTCCGTACATTGCTTTCAAAAGCAGCACTACCGGAGAGGCAAAAAGCAGTGCGTGGGAAAAGATGTTCCACTTCTTCTCTTTTAATCGGGATGAGTTCTTCGCCCACTATCACAAGCGCAGCAACATCGAATCCACGGTCATGATGATTAAGACCAAGTTCCGCGACCATGTGCGGAGCAAAACCGACACCGCCATGAAAAACGAGGTGCTTGGTAAAATTCTGTGTCATAACATTTGCTGCATCATTAGCTCGATTTACGAGCTTGGAATTAGCCCTGTTTTCTGGCCTGAGCCAAACTGCCCAAAAACTCTTACGGCTGCCCAAAAACCCGGTCTGTCATAGGTTTTATTGGGCAAAGCCGAGCCTATGCAGCGAATGTGCAAAATTATGCAGTTCAATCAGGTCGGTCGCATTTGGACGAATCGCTCGTCGAGGACCCCTAATCCCTTGTCCCACACGGGTTTCCCCGCTTACCGTCGCTGTCCCGCCACCAGCAAGGCTTTGGCCGCGAAGATGCAATTTCCGGATCAAGAAAAGAGGCTGCCAGAGTCCATGAGTTCGATCCTCTTCTTTCCGTATTCTCGACCCGACCTATGCCGTACGCTCACGGTCTCCCACGCGTTAACTCTTGGCGCGTTGGGTGGAGCGCAGACGGCGCCTTAGCTGTAATTTGTCCCGCCATTCGCCTCTTTTAAACGGTGGCTCCAGCAATGGAGCCACTTTTTTGTTCCTCTGTGAGCCTCTGTGTCCTCTGTGGTTAGAAGCTTTCAAGACCTTTAACCACAGAGGACACAGAGGCTCACAGAGGAAATCCGAGTCAGCTCACTGTCAAGTCTCTTGTCCCTTGCTGAAAGCCTTTGAATTGCCGGTGCGGTAAGAACTCGTGTCCTGATGTTACCTTAGAAATAAGCTACAAAGCCGGTATGGAGGTGACAATGCATCGTGGATCGTTTGGAGTCCTGCTCGTGGTTCTCATTTCTTCTATCTCTTATTCGCAAACCGTAAAGCCCTCATGGGCTTCTTTGCCGCAAGAAGCTGAGTCTGCTACGCGCGCGTTTCCGGCGCAGTTAAGAAACCAACTCACACAGATTCGCGATGCCGCCCTCTCCGATAACTACGCATACCAGCAACTAGAACATTTAACTGACAGTATCGGGCCCAGACCGCAGGGCTCTCCCCAAGCCGATGCCGCCGTGCATTACGTTGCCGATGAATTGCGCAAGCTGGGGCTCGATGTTCACCTGGAAACTGTGCCAGTCCACCGCTTCGAACGCGGCACCGATGCTGCGGAGCTTGTCGAGTACCCCGGTCAGGTTGAGGGAACCAGGCAAAGAATTTTTGTCACTGCCTTGCTGGGGAATTCGCCGACGCCGGAAAGTGGCATCACCGCCGACATTGTTGTTGTCAAAAACTTCGACGAGTTGAAACAGCTTGGCAGAGATAAAGTCGCCGGCAAAATTGTGTTGTTTAACGTAGTTTATGACCACCGAAAAGCCGCTGCTGGTCAGGCGGGCGCGGCTTATGGAGAAGTCGTGCGATATCGCGGGGTCGGAGCTCAGGCTGCAGCTGCACTTGGCGCAGTCGGTTCTCTGGTGCGTTCAGCAGGTGACGGAGCATACCGGCTTCCGCACACCGGCTGGAGCGCCGATGCTCCCATCCCGGCAGGCGCAGTCACCGCGGAGGACGCAGGGCTGATTGCCCGGTTAGCATCGCGGGGCCGAGTACGAATCCACCTGACTCTCACTACGAAACAAGGTCCGGAGGCCCAAGGCTACAACGTTATTGCAGATTTGAAGGGCAGCGAGCATCCCGAGCAAATCATAATCGTCTCGGGACACCTGGATTCGTGGGACCTCGGCACCGGCGCGATCGATGATGGCGCCGGCGTAGTGGTGGCCATGGAAACCGCCGAAATCATTCACAAGTTGAATTTGCATCCCCGCCGCACGCTGCGCGTTATTGCGTGGATGAATGAAGAGATGGGTGCAACTGGGGCCGAGGCTTACGCGAAAGATCACTCGGCAGACGTTACCAATCACGTTGCCGCCATGGAAAGCGACCTGGGTGCGGAGCATCCGCTTGGTTTTCACGCGAAGATCAGCGAGGCAGCGCACAAACAGCTTTCACCCGTGCAGGACGTGCTCAGCCCACTCGGCGCGAGCCTGCTTCAACTCGTGCCGCAATCGCCCGAAACCGATATTGAGCCGCTGGCCAACAAGGGAGTGCCTGCATTCGGAGTGTGGCAGAACGGGCTGACGTATTTCATGTATCATCACACCCCCGCCGACACGTTGGATAAAGTTGTTCCGGAGGAACTCAGAGAGAATGCCGCCTGCTTGGCTGTGATGGGCTATGCTCTGGCGGACATGGCGGAACCCCTCGAACGATAGTGCCGTATTCCGTTTCGACTCTCGCGTATCAAAACCAGCTACAAACCTCTATGCACTCTGCTATTCCTATGTTTAAATGCCGTGAACATGCACGCTGCCGCCATTCTTGGGCCAGGGAATGTTGCTAAGCCACTTGCGGCATTTCAACGCGCGGCCTACACGCAATGGACATCACTGATCGAGCAGGCTGATGCTGTCGTAATCTTCGGCGGTGACGGCACCATTCATCACAATCTTCGAACGCTGGTCGAACTTGGCGTTCCGTTGATGGTCGTTCCTTGCGGCAGCGGAAATGATTTCGCGCGCGCCCTCGGGCTGCAGACTCCACGTGATTCACTTTCCGCCTGGCAGAAATTTGCCACCGGCTGCGGCAATATTCGGACCATCGATCTGGGCGTGGTTCAGAATGTCGTTGGCCACGGCGCAAATAAAGATGAAACCGTTGATGTTGTTCAGCGTTATTTTTGTTGCGCTGCCGGTGTGGGACTTGATGCTGAGATTACGCGTCGCGCCAACGCGCTTCCCCGATGGATTCGCGGACACGGCGGATATGGCCTTTCCGCGCCGCGTGAATTCCTTCGTTTCCAGCCTTTTCCAATGAAAGTGTGTTCGAATGGCGGGCCAGGCCAGTTCCGGCCAACGATGCTTGCCGCCGTAGCCAATACGCCCTGTTATGGCGGAGGCATGAAGATCGCGCCCAAGGCGAAGCTCGACGATGGCAAGCTCGATCTTTGCATCTTGCGCGCCATGGATAAGCTCAACTTGTTTTGCCTTTTCCCAACCGTTTATTTCGGCGGTCATCTGATTTCGAAAAAAGTCGAATACGATCAAACCGATCGCGTTCGCATTGAGACCGAGGCGCCATTCGATGTTTACGCCGACGGCGAATATGTGTGCCGAACTCCCGCCGAGTTTCGAGTTGCGCCCGAGGCCCTTCAGGTCATTGTCCCGCAAAAGACATAACCGACCTCGGCAGTGCTAAACTACAACCCTAATGGCTGAGAACGGACGCTCACGGGTCTGGTTGTGGGTGCTGATCGGAGGAGGAGCCTTCTTCCTCTTTGTCCTCGCCGTGTTCACGCTGGTTTTCATTGCGCTGCACGCGAGCGGACGCGAGGCTGGAATACACGCTTTTGGCGACAAGATCGGGGTAGTCGATCTGGATGGGGTCATTGTTGATCCCAACGAAGTTGTCGAAGATCTTCGCAGGTTCGCTGATGATGATTCAGTCAAAGCGATCATCATCCACGTGAATTCGCCTGGAGGCGGAGTTGCGGCCTCGGAAGAAATTTATCGCGAGGTCAAGCGTATCCGCGACGAGAAGCACAAGCGGATAACGGCGTCCATACAGACGGTCGGCGCCAGCGGCGCATACTACGTATCTTCCGCGACCAATAAAATTTATGCCGACAGCGGCAGTGTAGTGGGCTCGATTGGCGTGATCGCAGAGTGGGTCAACTATGGCGATCTCATGCGCTGGGCCAAGCTGAAGCCGGAAGTGTTAAAAGTCGGGCAATTCAAAGACACCGGCGACCCTACGCGCGAGCTGACGCCTGCCGAGCGTCAATACATGCAGGGACTCATCGACAACATGTATGGACAGTTTGTGCAGGCAGTTGCCGACGGCCGTCACGCGAAAACCTCAGATATTAAATCGATTGCCGATGGCCGTGTCTGGACTGGCGAGCAGGCGATGAGCTTGCATCTCATTGATCAGATTGGAGATTTTCGCTCTGCCGTGCTCGACACTGCCAAGTCGGTGAACATCAGCGGCGAACCGGTTCTGGTGCATCCTGAGAAAGACCGCAAGTCACTGCTTGACTTACTGTTCGGGGATGCTTCGCAGTGGCTGCCAACCAAGGAAAAGTTGCTCGATCAGCACGTCGGGTTTTACTATCTGTGGAAATAATGAGCGGCGGTCGCGTCTGCCTCTTGCCAACAAGCCCTGAAATTTGAGAAGGTTATGCGGAAGGGTTTCCATTCGCAGGCGGATTGCCGATCGACGCCAGTCGCAAGGCTAGGCCCCGGCTGCAGTATTCTCGACAAAATTTGGGGAGCATAAGAGCCATGACAAAAGCGGATCTGATTGATGAAGTCTCCGGGCTGGTGGAGTTGACCCGCAAAGACAGCGAGGTGGTCGTCGAGACCATCTTTGACAGCATCGTCCGCTCATTGCGGGCTGGCGACAAAATTGAGATCCGCGGTTTTGGCAGCTTTCGCACTCGCCAACGCAAGCCCCGTGTTGGACGCAACCCCAAAACCGGCGACCGCGTGGATGTTCCCGCTAAGAAGATCCCCTTCTTCAAGCCGAGCAAGGAACTGAAAGACTTAGTGAATGGCGAAGCCAGCTCCCATGCGCCCGCCGCTCCTTCACCCGCGATGTAGCGCTCCGTATTTACTTATTTAGAATCTTCCGAGGATGTTTTCCCGCAAAATTCGTGTGGAATACGAAGTGGATGGCAAGTTCCTGCCCTGTCCGCTGAAATGGCTCGACAGCTTTTCCATGCGCAATTTCACTAATGCCAGCATTTTCGACGATACGATGCCTACAGGCGACGGTCTCATGGAGATCGGTGAGCGCGTACCGACGGATAAATTGAGAGAAGCAATGGCAGATTGGTTCAGGCGAAAAGGATACTTGCGTGAAGGCGCCAGCTTGATCATCACACCGGTTTAACAGGCTGGGTACACTCCGAAAAGTGCTTTTTGTTTCCCAGTATCTCTACGTCGCTCCCATAGCGTGCCTTTTCACGAGGGCGGGCGAGCTGACCATCAGTGTCCGCAGTCGCATCACTGCCGCCGAGTGAATTTGCGAGACCCGCGATTCTCCCACGCCCAGAGCCATTCCGATTTCTTTCATAGTTTGCTCTTCAAAGTAGTACAGGGTCAACACCTGGCCTTCTTTTTCCGGCAGTTCAGAGATGGCACGACTCAGCAAATCCTTCATTTCCGAATGCAAGCACTGCGTTAATGGGTCATTTCCACTGCCGCTGGATAAGGATTCGCAGAGATCCTGTTCTCTGCCGTCATCCGGGGAAACGATTCGCAGGCTGCCGATTTCAAGCGCATCGATGTCGCCAAACAGCTTCTGCAACTGCGGCAGACTCAGTTCCAACTCGCGGGCAAGTTCAGGTTCTGTGGGATTGCGGCTCAACTCTGCTCGCAGCTTCTGGGATGCTTCTTCCACTTGGCGCGCCCGCCTGCGCAAATCGCGCGGGCTCCAATCCAATTCGCGCAGGCTGTCGAGTATCGCACCGCGAATGCGAAACTTTGCGTAAGACCCGAATCCAACGTGTCTGCCAAGATCGAATTTCTGCAATGCGTCGATAAGCCCCACCACACCCGCGTGTACCAGGTCTTCAAGCAGAACATGCCGTGGCAGCCGTTCGTGTATTTGTCGGGCAGTGTAACGGACCTGCGGCAACTGCTCAATCAGCAGTCGCTCGCGCTCCCCTTCGTTCTGCCACGCGCTAGAAGCTTGTTTGTTCTTGTTCATCATCGCGGGTCTCATAGGGAGCTTTGCTCGTGGGAGCAGCCAAACCTGTTCCCCATTACGGGCGGAGCTCATCAGGAACCCTTTCGATTTAATGAGCAGAAGATAAGAACGCGATTAGTAGAGGATTAAAAGATTCTGGGTCTGTCAGATTCTTTGCCAGTTCGGAACGGAGATAGGAAGTGGGAAGTGCGGGCAGATAAAGGGAGAGCCTTTCGGCTGCAGCTCTCGATTTAAGGACTTCGAGTGTTTCGAGCTTCGACGCTTAAGGCCTCGGTCCTGAACTGTCGGTTGCGCTCAGCTCGTAGCCGACCCCGCGCACCGTGTGGATCAGTCGGCGGCCGAATCCGTTGTCGACCTTGCGGCGGAGGTAGTTCACATACACGTCAATCACGTTCGTTCCTGAGTCGAAAGATAAGTTCCAGACGTGCTCGATGATCATTGTCCGCGAGACTCGTCGTCCGGCATTCAGCATCAAGTACTCGAGCAAACCGAATTCCTTGGATGTAAGTTCTATGCGCTTGCTCGCCCGTTCCACCCTTCGCTCCACCCGGTCAAGCTTCAAATCCGCGACTGTGAGCACCGAATCCGCCGGCAAATGGCTCCTTCGCAAAAGGGCGGATCCTTGCTGAAAGCTCGGAAAATGAGAACGGTTTGCCCATGTAATCATCGGCCCCGAGGTCGAGACACTGCACTCGGTCTTCGACTCGGTTTCTGCTAGTGAGGACCAAAATCGACATCCTCGGTTTTCGCGGTCGCAGATGCCGCAGAATCGCTACTCCATCCACCCCCGGTAGGTTCAAATCCAGCATGAACAGGTCATAGTCCAGTTCAGTGGCCATAATCTTGGCCTGTTCGCCATCATGGGTCACATCCACCGCATAATGTTCTGCTTCAAGACCTTTTCTTACGAAGGTCGCCAAATCAGGGTCGTCTTGTGCAATTAATACCCGCATAGCATCAATTAGAGACGCTTCATTCTTAAAGACCCTCAGCTTCGAAGCAAGGCAAGAAGGGCGCTGCAACCCAGCAATCGCAAAAGGATCTCTCCCAAAGCCACGTGTCAGTGGCAATAGTCTCGGGCAACCCTCAAGCGGAACCTCGCATGCCACTCGCCATTTACCTGTCTTACGCCAGAGGATATGAAATAGCTCATGGAGCCTTGGAACAAAAGATTTCTGCAATCCGTCTTCCTTCCCGGCGGCGCCATTCTGCTCGGCGCTTTCCTGCTGCTCGGCCCCGGAGCGATTAATCCCTCGGTTTACGGAGTGAAGTTTTTTTACTTCGCGGTCTTCCTCGCCGCCTTACTGCTGTCTTGGAGATTCCACACCACCCGTATTCTTCTTGCCGCCATCGTGCTGTTGCTCGCGAACCGCGCACTCGAGTTTTTTGCCCAGGGCCACATCGTCCCTTCTGGCCCCGGGCGGGTCGCATTTGAGGCCATTGCTCTCCTGCTTCCGTTGAACTTCATTCTTCTCACTTTCTTTCCGGAGCGAGGTTATCAAGGCCGCAGCTTGTTCTGGTTTTTGGCGCTACTGTTTTTTGAATCCGTCTTTGTCGCCGCCATAGCACGTCCGGATCAACCCGTGCTCACGCTCCTGCATGTTTCACCGGTTACTTCCATTCATTCACGGGTTCCCCAACCCGCGCTGCTGCTCTTTGCTCTCGCCCTCATTTATCTGCTTGTTCGTTTGATTCGTTTTCAAAAGCCGACCATCATCGGAATGTTTTGGTCTTTGATCGCAACCTGGCTTGCGCTCAACGCCGGAGGAGTGGGAAAAGTTGGAAGCGCATATTTCGGCGTCGCTGCATTAATTCTCGCCAGCTCCATCGTGGAAAATTCTTATGCTCTGGCCTACCGCGACGAACTCACCGGTTTACACTCGCGCCGTGCTTACAACGACGCGCTACTTCGCCTGAAACCGCCCTATGCCGTAGCCGCAGTTGATATCGACCACTTCAAAAGCATCAATGACACCTACGGACACGACATCGGTGACCAGGTGCTGCGTATGGTCGCATCCAAACTTACACGCGTAGGCGGCGGAGGCGATCCCTATCGCGTTGGCGGAGAGGAATTCACCATCCTGTTTCCAGGAAGAACCGGGAAAGAAATCGTGGATACGCTCGAACTGCTGCGGCTGAATATCGAGAGTTCCACTTTCCGCGTCCGCAGCGGAGATGAGCGCCGCAAAGTGCAGCGCCCTACTGACCGAAGGTCAAAAGGCAAGAAGGCTGAAACCCCTCACCTGAGTCCCAGTTCCCCGGTGTCATTGTCCGTGACGGTGAGCATTGGAATCGGGGAATCGCAGCCGAAGCTCAGCTCCGATGAAATTATCAATCAGGCGGACAAAGCTCTCTATCGGGCCAAGCGCAGCGGAAGAAATCGAATCGAGACTGGTGTGCCCGAGAAAAAAGTATTGGGGTTCGGCAGGAAAAAACCAAAAGACACCTAAGTTCCCGAGGTCTTGCTGCGCCGGGTGCGTTCTACTGCCAGCTCTACAATCTCACCGATGAGTTGGGTGTAGGAGCGCCCGGACTTTTTTGCTGCCATGGCAAATTCGTGTTTGCTCGAGAGCCACGGATTCGGGTTGGCTTCGATCACGTAAACTTCGCCCTCGGGAGTGAGCCGCATGTCGATGCGCCCGTAGTCCCGCAGCTTCACCGCACGATAAGCCGCCAGGGCGGTCTCAGATAACTTTTGCGTAGTCGCCTCGTCCAGGTCTTCGACGATTGTTGATTTAGTCAGCTTGTAAGCTTTGGAATCGGTTTCAAACTTCACATCGCGGCTGGCGATTCTCGGAGTTCCTTCGGGCAGTTTCGAAAGATCAAGTTCGACCAGCGGCAAAACTTCCGTCTTCTCATAACTGCCCAGAATAGCGGCATAGATCTCGCGCCCCTCGATGTATTCCTCGATCAGGGCCGGAGAATCAAACTCGTTCTGCACGTACTCCACCCGCTCCATCAACTCTTTCACGCCGGTCACCACCGCCTCGGCATCGATCCCAATCGATCCATCTTCCGATTGCGGCTTCACAATCAAAGGAAATTTCACGTCGTGCGCGTGATCGATGTTGCCACGATAAGCGGTCGCGAAAAACGGCGTGCGAATCTCGTGAAAAGCAAACATCTTTTTCGCTGTTGCCTTGTCCTGCGCGAGAAAATGCGCGTGAGGGCCGGCTCCGGTGTAGGGAAGTCCTAGCAGGTCCATGTACGCGGCCACGTTCATTTCTTTCGTGTCATCGCCAGCGTAAGACTCGGTGAGGTTGAAGACCAGATCGGCGCCGCATTTCCCCAATGCATAGAGTGATTGCGGCCGCCCATCCAAGACATAGTAAGAAGGTTCGTGCCCAAGCTTTCCCAGTGCGTCGAAAATTTCTTCCCGGTCCTCTTTTACTTTGCGCTTGCGTCCAGCTTGTGTAGCCTCTGGTTCGGAGGTGTCTTCCTCGCCCCAAACGTCATACAGCACCGCGACTTTTAATGTATCGCCCATCCACCGCTCCTAAGCTTGAAATGCCTTGCATCGCGCCAGGTGGGTCATCACCAGCGTGGTCGCGAATACAGTTATTTCCGACAGGTATTCCGCTTCCTTTTTTCTGTCGATCATTAAACCCAACTCCCCACCCCGCTTCTCAATCGAATCCATCAATTTCTTTACTGCCGGCCTTTGCATGGCAGTCCACCGCGCGATGTGGTCCACAATAATTTTTCTGTGCTCCCGCAGGAACGCTTCCGCCGGTTGGGCGCTCTTGCTCTTCTTAGACGCATTAAACATGGCCGTAAGATCGGCGTCCTGCGTCACATTCAGCAGCGGAATCTGATCGGTGTTGTTGCGGTAGAACTCTCCGACCGTCATTTCCATTTCCGCAGCGGTAATGTCCGGCGAGCCGCGTTTGCGCAGCGGATCAGCGTTTCCCAACTCGCGCGCGATCCGGTCCATGTATCGCAACTTCGCTATCGCGCCCCAGCCGCGGTACTTCTTCCGCCAACTCGAGCGCGGCGTCAGCCACACCGCAAACGTTTCCGCAAAATCTTCGTCCGGATGCTTCTGCGCGTACCAGCCCGGGAGGTAGCGCACGTAATCCTTCGAAAACAGCACCGGTCGGTAGTTCTCGCGATACGGCCGACGGTAAGGGCCGAACAACTGCTTCCACTCTGGCGTGCGATGCAGTTTGTACGCGTAATTGAATGCGTGCCCAGCCTCGTGCCGCAGATACATCATGATCTCGCGATCGCTCTCGAGATCATTGTTCTCCCTTTCAATCTGCGCTACATCAGCCCGCGCCAAATAAAACGGAATTCCAATCACCGGTTCACCCGACGGGCATCCCCACTCATCCGTCAAATAACATGCCGGGCGAAACCTTAAAATCTTTTTCTGCTCCAGCTCGCGATAGAGCTGGTTTACGAATTTCTCGACCGATGATCCCTCGATCGCCAATCCAAGATCACAAACACGCGTGTCTACCAGTGATTGCGGCTGGGGGGTATCCCGAGGTTCGCTCGACTCGGTCAGCGATTGAGTTCGGTCGGTCTCCGCCTGTTGGCTTAATTCGGTCACGCGTAACCAGTGTATTAAAAGCTCCGCACCCGCAATAGTGAGGAGAGAAGTGCGGCCTTAGGGTATTGGAATGCCTAGTTACCAGAAAATGACCGTGGGCCGAGAACGCGCGTCATCTCTTTCTCGACTCAGCGGTTGCGCTAAATTGCGCGGCGAAGCAGCAACCCGGTGTGATTGCAAATCCCCGCTCACCTCAGAATTTTCCGTGAGAACGCTGCCTTATTGGTGATCTAGAAGCAACCGGAGTTCGCTGGAGCGCGATGGGTGCCGCAGCTTGCGCAGCGCTTTTGCCTCGATTTGGCGAATGCGTTCCCGAGTGACCGCAAAGCAGCGGCCGACCTCTTCCAGAGTGTGCTCCGAGCCGTCGTCCATGCCGAACCTCATCCGCAGTACCTTTTCTTCGCGCGGACTGAGAGTGCGCAGTACCAGCTCGGCCCGTTCTTTCAGATTGACGCCTATCACCGCTTCTGCGGGCGAGACTGCAGTCCGATCTTCGATCAGGTCGCCGAGATGAGAATCTCCCTCTTCGCCAATCGGTGTCTCCAGCGAGACCGGGACCCGCATAATCTTCAGTGCCTTGCGTACCTTCCATTCCGGAATGTCCATCTGCTTGGCAATCTCGTCTGAACTGGGTTCGCGCCCCAACGATTGCACCAGTCGCCGCGATGTGCGAATCATCTTGTTGACTACCTCAGTCATGTGTACCGGCAGGCGGATCGTGCGTCCTTGATCGGCAATCGCCCGGCTGATTGCTTGACGAATCCACCACGTCGCATAAGTGGAAAACTTGTAGCCGCGGCGGTACTCGAATTTATCCACTGCCTTCATCAGACCCACGTTGCCTTCCTGGATCAGGTCGAGAAAATGAAGTCCCCGATTTGCATACTTCTTAGCGATCGAGACTACCAGCCGCAAGTTCGCTTCAATCATCTCGTGCTTTGCCTTGTCGGCATTCATCTGACCCTGGATGATCGCGCGCTGCACATTGCGTAGTTCTGTGAAGCTCATTCCTGCATCGCTTTCGAGCTTCCTGATGTCGGTGCGGTGTTGCCTCTGGGTTGCGTGATAGCTTCTCCGGAGCTCTTCGCTCGCCGTTTTCGCGATTTTTTTCTCAAGCTGGCTCAGCTGGCGATCCAGCGAGCGCATCGCCTCCGCAGTCTTACTTACCCTATCAATCAGCCGCTTATGTTCCGAGTGAGTAAGTCCCAAAGTCCGGATGATGAGGGAAATTCGTACCATTTCCCGGCCCAATTGTGACTTGCAGCGACGGTATTGTTTTGCCTTCTTTTTTGCCGGGATGGTCCCCAGACGTTCCGCTAGCCGGCAGGCTACGGTGTAATGCTTGCGCAATTGCTCGATGCGACGGATGAGTTCGTCGTGCCGCTTCCGCAATCTGTCTTCAGTGAGCTCTTCCTCGGGGAAGGTGACCATCTCCTGAATCGAGCGCTGGCCGGATTTCAGGTCCTCGGCGATCGTAAAAATTTGGCGTATAGCGATAGGCGAACGCGAAAGCGCTTTCAACGCCGTGCGCTGTCCGTGCTCGATCCGCCTGGCGATTTCCACCTCGCCTTCGCGGGTAAGCAAGGGCGATACACTCATTTCGTGCAGGTAAAGCCGCACCGGATCGCTGGACGTATCCGGAGCGCCCGAGCTCAGGTCGAGTTCAACCTGTTCGTCTTCGCTATCAAGTTTTTGTTCAAGCGTTAGCCACGGCAACGCAGGGTCGGCGGCAAGCACATCCAGCCCCTGAGTGCGAACGGCACTGAGCAGGTCATCCCCATCGTGTTCGGATTCCATGTCGTTCGGGGTCAGTTCATCCACTTCTTGGTCGACAACGTAGTCTTTTCTTCCTGGCATATTTTGTCTCTTTGCGTCGGCAAAAGCTTGTGTAGTCAAAGAACCGAAAACCGGAACAGCTTTGGTTCTTCAGCGATCAGAATTCCGAAAAGCGCCGGGGCGCTTGGATGTGGTCATAGCTCCTTGTCACCAGAAACGGTGGCAAAACCCAAAGCGTCCGTCGCGTCAAGTGCGGCGGATTCCCCATAAATTTGATTAATGGTATGGCGCATTGCAATGAGGTTGCTGCGCGCGGATTCCGTAGTACGGCTGGCCGGATCCTTCCCCAATTCCAGTTCGTAGGTCCTTAACAGAAACCCACTCTGCTCCTCGAGACGTTCAATCGTCTCAGGGTTAAGCTTCGCTTCAGAGTGCACATCCTAGTGTACGCGATTATTGCGTTTAACGCCCCGAGGTGGGTAGCCGAGGCAGGTTAGTCGTTCTTCGGTTGCCGTTCCTCTCAACATTGTCTAATCCGGCAGGGCCTAAATGGCTTTGTTTTCATAGTCTGCCTCCGTTCCCAAAGCCATTGGACTACGACTACAAAGGGGTGCGCCAAGTAGCTTCGGGTCTTGAGTGTCAGGCGCTTCTTGCTCGTATGCGCCACCAAAGCTCCTGTGGTAAGTTCCGCGGGGCCAGACGACGAGGTATGGTTCATCCCAATTGCAAAAAGGGACAATTGCTACGGATCGTTGGAGGATGGTCCTCGATTTTATTCGGAATTCTCTTGCTCGTTTGCACTGCTGCGAACCATTTGAGCATCTCCTTTTTTCTTGACGGACGGGGTACATTACATCATTCAGGTCTGGCAGGCCGGAGGAACGTGTGTTGCGCAAAATAATAACTTTCGAATTCATAAACCAGTATCGGAGTGTAGCGAATGGAGTGTTTTGCCTGCATTCATTGTCACTTTTATCAGCCGCCGCGCGAAAACCCGTGGCTGGAAACGGTTGAGTCGCAGGATTCTGCGAGTCCTTATCACGACTGGAACGAACGGATCGCGAGGGAGTGCTATCTTCCAAATGGCGCTTCGCGCATACTCGACTCCGATCACCGCATCGCGAAGATCGTCAACAATTATTCTAAGATCAGCTTCAACTTCGGCCCCACTCTGCTCTCATGGATGGAAGAGCGCGCGCCCGAAGGCTACCAGCGTATCCTCGATGGCGACCGCGAAAGCCAGAAACTTTTTTCCGGACACGGTGCCGCTCTAGCGCAGGCTTATAACCACACAATCCTTCCGCTCTCGAGCTCACGCGACAAACGCACGCAGATTCTTTGGGGCATCAAGGATTTTCGGTACCGTTTCGCGCGTGATCCCGAGGGTATGTGGCTGCCGGAGACGGCCGTCGATTTGGAAACGATGGAGATTCTTTCCGCCGAGGGCATCAAGTTCACGATCCTGGCTCCGCGTCAGGCGAGACAGCTGCGCATTGACCAAGACTCACCGTGGATAAACCTCGAATATGGTGCAGATTCGCGGCATCCATACGCCTGCGCACTGCCGTCAGGACGCACCATCGGCTTGTTTTTTTATGATGGCGCTCTCGCAACTGCCGTCGCGTTTGAGAAATTATTATTCAGCGGGGAGAATTTCGCACGGCGACTTCTCAGCCATTTTGACCCCGATGGCGATTCCGCCCAATTGATGCACGTTGCCACGGACGGCGAAACCTACGGGCATCATCATTCCCACGGGGATATGGCACTCGCCTACGCTTTTCAATACATTCAGGAAAATAAACTCGCTCGCATAACGAATTATGGCGAATACTTCGCCATGCATCCGCCTACGCAGGAAATCCGAATAAAAGAGAAAACGTCCTGGAGTTGCGCACACGGCGTTGCTCGCTGGGAAAACAACTGCGGGTGCAATGCCGGAGGTGGTGCCGGCTGGAACCAGGAGTGGCGACGCCCGTTGCGGGAAGCTTTCAATTGGTTGCGGGACGATCTCCTCGCCGATTACGAACTGGACGCAAAGAAGCTTCTTGAGGACTCGTGGTCAGCAAGAGACGATTACATTGCGGCTGTTCTTGATCGGTCTCCTGCAAGCGTCGAGCGTTTTTTGGCGCAGCATTCCACTCACCATTTATCGCACGGTGAGGAGGTTCGCGCTCTCCGTCTGCTCGAAATGCAGAGGCACTTGATGCTCATGTACACAAGCTGCGGCTGGTTCTTTGATGAGCCTACCGGGCCCGAGACGGTGCAGGTCCTGCAGTACGCCGCCCGCGCAGTTCAGCTGGGGCAGCAGTTGTTTGGAAGAGATTGTGAAGAACAGTTCCTGAAAAGACTCGAACTGGTTCGCAGCAACATCCCGCAATTCGGAAATGGCCGCGAAATATATGAACGCTTTGTCCGCCCCGCCATGCTGGATCTTCCCGGGGTTGCAGCCCACTACGCGATCAGTTCTTTTTTCGAAGGGTACGACCAATCCGACTCCGTCTACTCCTATCAGGCCGGTTTGCGTGACGTGAGCGTCATCGAACACGACAAACTCAAACTTGCAGCCGGTACTGTCGAGATCCGGTCCCGCATCACTCGCGCGCAACTGGATTTTAACTTTGCTGTGCTCCATGCCGGAGGTCACCACCTGCGAGCCGGGGTTTGCGAAGCTCACGACGAGTTTTCGCAATTTACGCAGGAAGCTCGGCTGTGCCTATCCAACTCGGGCTTTACTGGTTGCGCGCAAACTTTCGATCACTATTTTGGCGTCGAGATCTACTCGCTGAAATCATTGTTCCGCGATGAGCGGCGGCGCATCGTCACGCAAATTATCGACAGCACACTGGCGGATATCGACAAGCTTTATGGTGACGTGTACGAGCACAACGTGACGCTGATTGGTTTTCTCCGCGAATTGGCAATGCCATTGCCGCCCATCCTGCGAGTCTCATCTGAGTTCGTCCTCAATAATGCAATTCGCCGATGTCTAACCGCCGAAGCCATCGACTTCGAGCGTTTGCGACTTCTGATGAAAACGGCCGCGCAAACTGGCATTGCTCTCGATGATTCCGTGAAGTTAGCTTTGGGTGATAGGCTCGACCGCACGATGGATCTTTGGTCTAGGGATCCGTTCGCACTGCCAAAGCTGAGCGAACTGGAGCGGCTGATACCACTTTTTCGGGCCGCGCCACTCAAGCCTGGAGGTCTCTGGCAAGCCCAAAACACCTATTACGAGTTGATGAAGAAGATCACGCATATGAAGCCGGGGGCTCCAAGCAACGAGTGGCTTCAACTTTTCCGCAGCCTCGGAGATAGTCTCGGAATTGCTGTGCCGCGGACATTTCTTTCCGCTGTCGAAAAGAAAATGTCCGCTACATCTGTGCCGCAAGCGCCGCAATTGCAGCTCAGTGTTCGCGCAGAATAGCGGATCATGGTGCGCGGCCCTCTGGATTTGCTGCTGAACCAGCGCCTGAACATCCGTTCTGAAGCGGGAACGGTCAGACTTCCCACAAGGGGAATGCATGCCTGTCGTTCTTCGATTGAGACGAAGCAGGTCGGATCTTGTTCCGCGACGTTTTTGCGATCCTGATCAGAATTCCAGCTGGCGGCAAACCCCTTACACTTTTTCCAATAACACTCCCATATTCGCTTGTAGCCGTTCACAATGGCTGCGGATTTCTCCGCGGCTTTGCACCACGGCAAATAATGTTTCTCGATAAAGTCGGTGAGCGAGAGTTGCGCCGATCGAAACTCCTTGCCGGTATTGACGGCTTTTCATCAGCCGATTTAAAAGGTGTTGAACATCGCCTTTAGAGCGGTAGATGTCGCTTTTGTCCGCGAGCTTTAGAGCTTTAGAGCTTTAGGCTTTCGGCGTCCGTTGTCGTAGGTATCACTGGTATAATACCGACCAAAGAAGCGGCGCGAGTCTCTATGATTTCCCCGACCAGTTTGCGCTGTGCCCGATTGCGTCGACGAAGCTCTGCAATGTCCATGCTGAGTAGCGTATGTAGGTTGGATACGTTAAATCTTTGGTAGTTGCACACGATCGGTATTTTGTGTGTTGTTGATTCTAAAGCCGGAGAGATGGCCGAGTGGCTGAAGGCGGCGGTTTGCTAAGCTCCGTGAGTTCCTCACGTTGACGTACTTTCAAGCACATGCAGCACGTCCAAGAGCGTCAATTGGCAGGTTTTCGCGTCAGTTGTGCGCATAGTAGACACCAGCGTAGACACCAGTTTCCATAGTCTCGACTGATCTAAACTAGAATCCATGAACCAATGGGAACGCGCAGAACTCGTGCGACAACGCTCGAAGGTCTCGGACAAGATGACTGCTCATTATGATCGTTGCGGAATTTGTTGCGATGATGCGATGAACCGTCGCGAGACGCCGACCTGTTCCGAGATGCAAGAGTTCCAGGTCAAGTTGAAAGAGTTTGATAAGCAACTCGGCGAAGCTGAGGCTGGTTCCGATGCCTGAGATCGAGGTCGTCGCCGAGAACTTCTGGGAATACTCGCTGCTCTTAAAGCGCGACAACCTTCCTGTTTACATGTGCAACTTCCACTGTCCCAACTGTGGTCGCGAGCACTATAGCAGCCATGCGCCCGGAAGATTTGAAGCTGAATTGTGGTGTCGTCACTCCGCCAGCGGAGTGGAGGGGAAAACGCCGGCGTTGCCGCCCGACTTCGTTCATGAAGCACAGTGTATTAAGGATGGCGTCGTGACCAAGATCAAAGTACGAATGCCTAGTTCACCCACCGAGTAGTCGGTTCCTCCTCAGACTGTGCCTCTTCTTCTGCGATTAGTTCGCGCAGCACCTCGATCAGCACGTCGTCATCCAGGCAGTCGAGCAGTTCATCTGTGAAAGGCATATAGGAATTAAGAAAGCGGAACTTTACTGGTCCCGCATCAGTCGGAGCTTTGCTACTCACAAGCACGCCGAAGGCTTGTGCGAGACTTAGGAGCTTGGCTCCTCCGCTCTCGCTGCGGCACCAAAAAGTGTTACCGCGGATGCGGTCCGCGGTAGCCGTCGGCGCATTTTATGGACCAGGTTCGACGAAGACCTAGGCGAGATTTCCAACCCAACGGTCAGCCGTCTCGCACGGGCGAAGCATCTCGTTTTAACAAAACTTTATAGCTGGCCTTGTCCGCCACTGAACTTTCCAGAAGGCGAGTCCGAACCGTATGCGCGACTCGACGCTGGACCCATCTTGCGTCGTTTCGCATCGGCCTTTTGCAGTTCCTTCAACTTGGCGTGCGGAAATTCTTTCTTGCGCTTGGTCCAAGCAGTCAACTGTGCCACAGCATTCTTGGAGCGATTCTCGGCGAACTCCAGCCGGACGGTTTGCGTATCTATGACATCGTGCGCGGCTCGCCTTTCCCATCGCGCAGAACTTCCACCTTTATCAGCAACATCTGCCAGGATGTCTTGTGCCGCGTCGATCTTTTCTTTGGCGCTGTCAATCTGCGCTTTCGCACCTTCTTTGACATTGGACCAGTGCGTGAGCTGCTCGTCGATTGCCCAGAGCTGATCTTCCAACTCTTTTGCACTCGTGTCGCTGTCAATTGTCTGTCTGAGTCTTTTCTGGTCATACTCACGCTGCGCGACGGCCGCTGGACTCATGTCAATCGGAGTCGGCTGCGCGATTGGACGACGCATGTACTCTGGTACGTTTATTGCTTGTCCGTCAGCTAAGGCTTGCGCGTCTGCGTCATTCCATCCGGCAGCCTTATATTGAAGGATTCGTTGGGCGCGACGATCATCATTAGTCACTGTGCTCATGTTCGATTCTCCTTTTGAAAAACCTGGCGCCGTGGGGCAACGACGCCAGGTCTGGTCGCCAACGTCAAGCGGGTCAAGCTGACAGGCGAACGTCGTTAATAAATCTTGGAACCAAGGTCGAGGTCCGCTGCGAGCTTCGCTTCCGCCTCGCTCAATCCGAGCAGCATGTAGTTCTCCTTCATCTGCTCTTTGATCTTGTCGAGATCAGCGGCATCGACCTCGTTCAGCTTCACACCAAACTTCGCAGCCTCAGCCTCAGTTAGCTCGCGCTGGGAAGGAACTGGTCCTTCGGTGAACTCAATGGCAATCTTCTTTGTCATAATGGCTTGCTCCTTCTGTGCTACGAGAGTCATTCGATCACACCCGCGAGACGTTCTCTGTCGCCGTATTTCTAAGCTCTTTTATTGCAGCTTGTTACTTGCATCTATCCACGCTTGAACTTCATCGACCGGCCAGCCGAAGTCCCAAGCAATCTTCTGTGCTGAGATACCTGCCTCGATCATGGCTGCTGCGAGGACCTTGCGCCGTATCTTCTGACCGGCGTTCGGACAGCACAGGTCTCGTTCTTTCATGCGCGAGCGCAGCGCGGTCTGTTGCAGTCGCAACTTGATTCGAGCCTTCATCACCAGTTCCCCTTCCACCCATCAACTTCATCAAGCGACTTGAAGGACTCTCCGAGTTGCAGGTCAATGGCAGGGTCATACGTCACGATCTGCTGTGTCGGCTTAAACTCGGATGGACGTAGCACATAACCAAGTGCGTGTACGAAGGCGTCAGCCTGGTCTTTGTCTCTGCACAGTGGAAACGATCCGATTTCGTCAACAAACGGAGTCAGCCACGGCGCGGATTCCGGCAATTGCACAACACCGCGATTGACCACGTAACAGACTGCGCCTGCGCGATCTTCCTTCGAGCCTTTCGGATAAATCGGTTGAATCGGCAAGATGCCGGTGAGATGGTCGATGATGCCGTAACCAGCCGCAGCTTGTTCAACGACAACACACTCAACCGCGAAGCCAATCGCTCGCGTCATCGTTCTATAAAAGTCCCTCAATTCGTCCATCATTTGATCTTGTCGCCACTTACCGCGTCGAACTCCGAGCACTTGCAAGAAACCCTCCGGCGTGAGTCCGAGGCAAACGAATGCGGTATAACTACCGGACTTCGTTGCAGTGTTCGCAGCATCGACCGTAATCCAAGCGCGATGCACGTTGAAATTTTGGTAGACGCCGAACTTCGTCACGTCGAAGTAGGCGAGATCGCCCATGCTCGGCTCTGCTTGATACTGTGCGTTCCAAAAGTACGGAGTGACTGTAGCCTTGATCTCGTCGAGCTTGGTGCGTGAATAACGCTGCGGCCAGAGCGCGGAGTAAGCAGGGAAGAGCACCGTCTCGCCGCTGTGACCGTCGCGAAACCAAGCGCCTTCGCCGCTGTCGTTCGTGGCCGGAAGATGCAGATGGAGGAACTTGAGATGGTCGAGTTCCAGCAGCTTTCCAATCGTGTCCTGCTGGTGCAATCGCGCTTGCAGCGCCACGATGATGCCGTCTGGCGTGAGCCGGTTGATCGCCGCTGAGACGACGTTCTCCCAAACGGTCTCTCGCACCGTGTCCGACTTTGCTTCGAGTCCAGACTTGAGCAGATCGTCGAAGATCACGGTGTCGAAACCGTGGCCAGTTAAGTTGCCTCTGATTCCGGCGCCCATGTAGCTGTAATTCAGCGAATCGAGACCGCGCACTTTCCACTGAGCGTCGCGCTCGACTTCGAGCGGCAAGGCACAGAGATTGCGGCAGGCGGAGGAAAACTTCTTGGCGAGGTTGTCGCTGTTGGTCACGAGACCGAACATCGAGTTGAACTTCGATTCGAGTCGCCACGATGGACCGTATACGTTCGCGATCTCAGACTTTCCGTGACGCGGCGGCAATTCCAGGATTACGTTCTTGCGCTCGGTGTAGGCGCGTTCGAGCACCTCGCATATCCAGCGATGGTGCCAGTTCGTCATGTAGCTGCGCGGTCGCTTTTGCTCGTAGAAATTAAGCAGGCTCATTTCCAGTTTCTCCTTCGATCAACGTCGGCTCCGGTGCAGGGAACCAGCTCGCGTCTTTGACCACAACTCGCGGCTCACGGACCAAGGCAGTCGCGTAGGCGAGCACGCTCTCAATCTGTGCTTCGGTCAGACCATCGACCGCAGCTTTGAACTGGAGGAAAAGCGGCGAAGTCTCCGCGTTCACGTTCATCGACACAGACTTGGTCGGCGCGTTTAAGCCAAGCAGCTTCGCCACCGAATCTCGGATGCGCGTGAGCGCGTTCGTCACGTCGGGCGGAATGATTCCCTTGGCGGTCGCTTCTTCGAGCTTCATCAGCGCCCGATACTGCGCTTCCTTAAACTGCTTGATGTCGGAGTCCGCGCCAGAGACGTAGTGCGCCTCGATGGATTGGAGATCGCGCCAGAAGGTCTGCCGACTGATACGCAACTCCTCGGCGATTGCAGTCTGCGTCTTACCTTCCTTCATCAGTTGCAAGGCACGCGCCTGCCGCTCGGCTCGCGCTGCTTTGCTGGTCTTGTTACCGCGTGACTTCTTCATCGGCTTCTCCTTTGGTTTCCCATCCGTGCAACAGACTTCTGCGTTAAGCCGACGCCATAGCTTCCTTCAGACCAAAGTTCGACTAGCACCAGACCAAGTTGTCTCGCTGCGAGAACGCATTCTTGTTCGAGGATGTAATCACCGGCCCAACGCTCGATGATGTGCTTCAAACCATAAGTGCCGAGGAAGACCGAGCCACTGGTCGCCCTGCTTGTAGGCTCACACTGTGACAGGAACTCGACACAGAGAGCGACGTGACTGGCGCGAGGTTCTAATGGAGTTTCATTCATGCGACCTCCTCTCTCAACTTCTGAATCCAGGCTTCAACATCAGACTTAACGAATCGCGCGTGACCATTTATCCGAATCATCGGCACAGGTACGCTCTGACGCGCTCGCACACGTTCGCGGGTAAGCTCGTAGCAACTTCGCTTGGAGAGCTTGAGGAACTTCGCTAACTCGTCGATGGTCAGCAGTTCGGACATGGCGGTTAGGTAAGAGAGATCGTCCTTTCGGCGATGGTCTGCTCAAGGTCTCGTGCGATCTCTTCACCCCACGACGTGAGCTTGAGCAGGAAGCTGTTCTCGTGGTCGGTCGCTACGCGCTTCACGACATCCTCTTGATTGACCAATCGGTCGAGCGAGCGATGGAAGATGCCTGCGCCGAGACGACCAGACTGCGTGAGGATGAACAGCCTGCTCTGACGCACACCAGCACTGTGCTTGTTCAGCATCCGCACGATGCGGTTCTCCAGCGCGGCTTGCCGTGGTTCGATCTCGATGATCTTTCCTAGGTGTTCTAGCTTCATTGGTGGTTCTCCTTCTTTCAAAATGGTTGCGACTGCAATTCGTTGAGTCGGACTTTCACGAAGTACGAGCCTCGCTTTCCGTCTTTGTCGTCCAGCGGTCTGCATAGAATTCGCTTGACAAGATGGTCAGTGAATCCACGAGCGGTATAACCGAATTTGCCCTTCGAGCATCTGCTAAAGGACTCGAACGCTGCTCGCATATACAAGCGGTCGCTGGCGCTATCAGTTATGGAGCAGTGTGCGTCGAACCACTCGCGGATAGGATCTGTTTCGTCGCGTAGCTTTTCGGTCGCAACCTTCACTGCTTCTGGAACTGCGAGCGATAACGGCGTGCGACTGGACACACGTTGCCAGCCAGCGATCATCCAATTGAGGATGCCGCTCGATTCTGCCTTCAACTTGTCCGGCAGTTTGCCATCCTGCTCGTGTAGCGGAATCGTGATGAGGAACGGAACCTCAAGCAATCGGCGCCAGAGCGCATCGTCGTTGGAATCGAGCAGCGGTGGCCAGTTCGAGGCTAGCCATATTTTGTGCGTCGCATCGAACTCAACCGGATTCTGAAACTTCTCGGCTGCCTTGATGCGATCTCGTCCACCAGTTAAGAGCTTGAGCTGTGCGGTATCGAGGCGCTGGTTCTGCTGGCTCTCTACGGCGGTGGCATAACGTGAGCCACGCAGAGCGACGACCTCTGGCGCGTTCTGACCTTCATGTGGCGCGAGCCCTTTGAAGCTCAGCGCAGCGGCGTAGTCGCCATAGATATGACGGAAAACCTCGATGACGGTTGTCTTACCCGTGTCGCGATCACCACGCAACAGCAGGAAGAACTTGAGATAGCTGACGCCGGAGAGCGTATAGCCTGCGAACTCTTGCAGAAAGTTTCGGACTGCTTCATCCGGCAGTGCGCGAACAAGGAACTTGTCGAATAACGGACACAGAGCTGTGGCGTCGTATGCGACCGGCGAGCACTTGGTCAGCAGATCATCGCGGCGTGCTTCGCGGAACTCGTTGCGCTCAAGGTCATAGGTGCCATTGGCGCAGTTGAACAACCAAGGACTGAGGTCAAACTCTTCCAAGATTGTGCTGACGCGCGAGTCAGATTGCGCGAAGGTAACGCTCTTGGCGCGGTTGTCGCAGTGGTAGAGCGACTGCGCGAACTTCAACAGCGACTTGCAACGCTCTTGGCTGGCTTCCTTGGCTTCGTCGAGCAGGTCGGCGGCGACCTCGTCCATCTTGAGCAGCACTTGACGCTTCTTGTCGAGTCGCCAGCGAGAACCATCCCACTTACGCCACAACTTTTCCGTCCAGACGTAGCGCCAGTCTGTAGCATTCAATTCCAGGAACCGAGTTGCAGCAGCTTTGTGGCTAAAGCCATCAGCCGGATTGAAGGCTGCACGTCTCGCGTCTCGCTCCAGCCACTCTTTCGCGAGCGGTTCGCACTTATCCAACTCGGCTTTGCCAAGTCGCTCCCACTTTTCTTTCCAATGCGTGTTTTGGTAGATCGCGGAGTTCTTGAACTCGGCGTCGGCGGCGGTGCGGTCAAGCTTGTGCTTGCGCAGGAGCATGACGACCAGCGAGTGGACTACGGCCGAGAGGTCGGCGAAGTCGTGGCGCGTCATGTAATCGTTGAATTTGTCGGAGCTGTAGGTACGGACTGGAGTCGTCGCGGTTTTCGTCTCGCGCGTCGCTTCCACGGCGGCGATCAGCGCGTCGAGTTCTGGCTGTGTCAATTCATGGATGTTCTGGAGATCACCGTTGCGCCAGCCGGTCATGGTCAAGTACCGGCCACTCAAATAGAGTTCAGCGCGTTTCGTCCGAATGCCTTGCTTGGCTGGAGGCGTGACACCAACGGCCAAGCGATACCACAGATGCAGACCAGAACGCGACGGAGTAAGTTCGGTGTAAGTCGGAGGAATGCTCGCGAGGAATTGAATGGCGAACTCATCGAGCGTGGCTGAAGGTTCGTCGTAGCAATGGTCGAGATCGACGCCCACGAAACCGTTCGCGACGACGCAACCAACGCCGGTCGAATAATCAGCGGCGTACTTCGGTAGAGGCTTGAGCTTCGCGAGCGCAGCCTGCGCTTCAGTGAGCGTCGTCCAATGTTCAGGATTGGTCGAGCTGGCGCCAACACTGAGGTTGGCTGGAATCTTTGGAACCTTGCATCGGTCGCGCTTCTCCGAATCCTCAAGGCGCCAGACCAGCCAGAGCTTAGCGTCGCGCAGCTCAGCAGGAAGTTTTTCGAGCGTGTATGGAAGTCTTTGAAGTTCGTTTTCCATGAGACGAGAAAATCTGTTTCAGATTTTCGTCTCGATGGACGGCAGGAGCCTTACTTCGCTCTGCTTAGTGCCGAGGTTTCTAATTGAGTGGCGTATCGCAACGCCGCTCTCCCTGCGTTTCCTCGGTACTCGCTCAACTGCGATCTCGCCTTGCTATTCTTAGAGTCGTCGCGATGTCGAGCTAGGTGAATACTAGCATGAGATATATCGAATTTTACTCCAGCTAGAAAATGATGCTGACTTTTTGTCAATGTCGATCTTCTACAGCGACTTACGCGAAGGTCCGAGGCCTTTTGGCGCGAGGTGCAAGGTCACAGATCGAGTGCGTGTGCTTAGTGTGCTCAGAATGCTCAGTGTCGTAGCCTTTTCTATAGGAGTGATCTCTTAGAGAGAGGCTACGCTTTGGTCTAATCTAAGCACACTGAGCACACTTGACTGTGTTTCTTACTCGTTCGTGTGGGCGTCGTGAAACATTGACACAATGTCAGGTGTGCTTAGACCGAGCGCGACGACCTGCTCGTCAGCGACGACCGTTACCAAAACGGTGAGCATTCGAGCGTAAGCAGCTGTGTTTCGAGCGAGTGGTGTCTATTAGCGGTGTCTACTCAGCGAGCAGCTACGTAGAATCAACAACCTGCGAGCATCGACGATCTGACGGCTCGAAGCTGCGGTCACTCGCGCGATCTCGCGCACGCCGACGCGCCTAACGTGAACCGGACGAGCCGGATGCTGGTCGCTGGTCGCTCTGATGCTTACGAAACTGACACTCAACGCAAATTCGTGGTATATACCTGTTGAGGTACTTACCTATATGCAGCGCGAGGACGCCGAACGCTGGCGCAAACTCTGTGAACTGGCTGCTGTCGAGAAGGACCCAACGAAGTTGCTGGAACTGGTTCGCGAGATCGACGAATTGCTGGAAAAGAAAGATCCGCGACCTCCGTCGCAGCAAACCAGTAAGCAGAGCGCGTGAGGCCTTTAGCCTCTCTTTTCAGAGAGAACGCGGTCGGCTTCTTCGAGCAGGCGACGCATCTTTTGTAAGAGTGCTCGCTTGAACTCGCGGTCCGTCGTTCCCTTCAGGTTCCAAACGGTGTCGTCCAGCTCTCGCTGGACATCGTCGAATTTACGTTCCGTCATCGAGCAACATTATGGCATGACAGCGTATAGGAGATGGCATACACGAAATCCTGTATGGACGCGGCGTGTCGCACCTAGGAACATCTAAGTAATGCCATCGCGCCGCAGGACCGGAAAGCGTGTGGTTCGCCTGATTCAACCAGAGAAGCCCGAGGCGCGAGATGAAGGACCACGCCTGCTGCCTCTTGAAGAACGACAGAAGGAATCAGAGTCTCGACTCCAACACTACATGGACTTAGCGAACCTTGCGCTCGCTCCAAAGAAGAAAAAGTCGAACGGACAGAAGAAAAGCGACTGAGAATTGTTTCGGCTACTTCTTCCCCGCAGCCGCTTCGAGCAGCTTGAGACCGGCGAGACCAGCCTCGATTGACGGCTTGATGTAGTTCTTCATCGCGACTTCGAGCGAGTTGCCGAGGACCTGGTGCGCTGCGTTGACGTTCCCGGTGAGCGCGACGAGGTTCGTGGCGCAAGCGCGACGCGCAGCGTAGAGACCGTACCACTCGATGCCGGCGTTACGCACATCTTCCATGATCGCGTGCTTGACGAAGCTCTCCATCTTGAGCGGCGAGCCACCGCGACCGGTAAACAACCAGCCCTCGCTCACGTTCCCGCACTGTTCGCGCCACGCAGCGACGAGCGAGCGTATCGGCTCGATCAGTGGCAGCGATCTCTGTGACTTCTTCGTCTTGGTCGCACCAGCGACGCCACGCACCACTGCTTGATTGACGTGCAGTTGGTCGTCGTCGATGTTCTCCCAGCGGAGACCAGCGATCTCCGACGGCCGTAGTCCGAGGAACGCCGCGAGCGAGAACACGAGCGCAGCGTCGATGCGCTGCGATAACGCCCGCAGAATCGCGATTGACTGCTCCAGCGTGTAGGCGACCGTTGGCTCTGGTTCAGCAGTCCCGATCATCCGCACTTCGCGCCACGGATTGCGCTCGATCACGCCGAGGTTGACCGCTCGCGTGAAGATGCCTGACGCCAGTGAGCGAACGTGCTGGAGCGAGTTGCGACCGAGCTTCTTCGAGCGCGATTCCAGGAACTTGTAACCGTCTGAGGTGCGATAGCTGCCGAGCGTGCGATTGCGAAAGTGTGACTCAAGCTCTGCGGTCCACAACTTTTGGTAGCCGTACACCGTCGAGTGCCGCTTCGTTTCTTTCACCCAAGGTAGATAGGTGTCCTTCCAGAAGTCCGCGATGAGTTGATCTTCCGTCGGCTCCACTACTGTGCTCGCCGCGTTGATCTCGATCATGCGCTCGTCGCGCAGTTGTCGCAGCGCCGGACTGAGCACGACCTCGCGCCGCTGCTTGCCGCTGCGCTTCTTGTAGGTGAAGAAGTGTCGCGCGTCGCGGTCGCAAAGTCGCTCGGTGATCTTGACTCTTTTCACCTCGCCGGCGATCATGCGATCAGTGTAAAATCTCAAGTAGATGACGCGAGAGCGTTCAAAGATCGCGCCTTCTTGGTGTCTAATGCGACGAACGTTATTCTTGAGCAGCGGAAGTTCGGTGAGCAGTGACATGCGTCACATTGTACAGTGGACACCAATAGACACCAACGTCACCGAAGTAACGCACTTAAATGCTTTGTAATAAGCACGGAGAGATGGCCGAGTGGCTGAAGGCGGCGGTTTGCTAAACCGTTATACGGGCTAACACCTGTATCGAGGGTTCGAATCCCTCTCTCTCCGCCAGAACTCCCGTAATTCGTTCCAGCGCAGAGTCTTGCGAGTTGTGGTCCGAGTGCATTTTCTACATCACCCGCGTACTGGTGCGGGGCATTGGTTGCACAGTAGTTGCACACATGGTTTCCAGGGTCTTCATCGCGGCCGCGTGACGCAGTATTTGCTGGATTACTTTGTCCGATACGCCCAGCCGGTGCAGATTGGTGGCGAGCCCGCGCCGGAAAGCGTGCCAGCCCAAACCTGACGTTTCGAGCGTAGGCTGAATAACATCTCTGGCGAGCGCGTCGAGATTCATCGGCTTTCCGTTCGCGTTCGCAAAGACGAACCCACCGCTCGGGTTGCCGCACGCTACCCTGTGCCGCTCCAGTAGGGTTTTCAGCTGGGCTACGACCGGAATCGCTCCCTTGCTCTTCGGGCGCTTGGGTTCCTCTACGTGACTGCGCCACACGGATTTCATGATCCGTATCTGGGAGCCGTCGTAGTTTTCCCACATGAGCCCTCGGAGCTCTCCTTTGCGTGCCCCGGTAAAAGCCGCCGTGGCAACGACCGTCGCGGCGGGATCAGGAAGGATCGTCAACATCAACGCTTCTTCCTCAAGCGAGTATGCGTAAGTCTCTCCCCCAGGACGTCCCTTGGGGATTTCGACATCGTGCATGGGATTAGGGTTGTTCAAGATCCCTTGACGGCGCGCGTACCGAAATACGCCGCTCAAGAAGTGCTTGATGTGTCCGAGCGTCGGGCGACTCAGATCCTCACGACCAGCGATGGACCGCAACACACGCTGGCCATCGAGAGTCCTGAAGTCACGCAACGCTACTTGACCATCCGGTTGCACATAGCGAAGCCAAAGGTTCTTGTAGCCGCAATACGTCGAGCGGCGCTTCTGCTCCTCCACGTAAGGCAGATACAAGTCCTCGATGAATTGATTCAGGCTCATCGTGCTTTCTGCGGTAGATGTCCCATCGTTGAGCGGCCGAAGGATCTCTTCGGCCAGCACTTCGACAGAGCGTTTAGAACGATATTGTCCGACCGCTTTCGTGAGTCGGCGGCACTTTTGGATGCGCTCAATCGAGCCGCCCTTTCGTGTCACATCTTCGCGATAGCGGAGATACCAAACTGAACCTTTCAGGAATACGTGTCCTGACTGGTGGTAGCGGGTTCCTTTCATATTCCTCCTCTCAGTGAACCCGTCCCACACGCCTGTTGTTCCCCCCTACTATACGCCGCTCAATCCACTCTAGAAGTTCAGGACTGCCCCACAGAAAGCGGACATACTTGCCTAAACTCACATGAGGCAAGGGATCCTCGGCGCGGGTACGCACTTGGTCACGAATCCAGGAAACGGGGACATCCCAGCGGCGCGCAAGTTCCCCACTGTCGATGAACTCATAAGTCATGATTCGCGAGCATCTGGCACCGGCTGTGGGCAGGCCAGTTGGTTGATCTGCTTGTTTGTCTCCCTCGAAGGTTGAGGAGAGTGATTGCTGAGGAATAGCGACTTTGACCGATCCCGATGCTGTCTCACTTTTATTCCGCACAGCGACCTCCGACTCTGCAACAAACCCAGCCCTTGAGCGCGATTCGACCGACTGTTTGGTGACGAGGAAGGCGCGAGGGAACCTTCTTTGCGTAATCGTTGTAGCCTGGCAGGTTCTTCTTGAGCAATTCATCTTCGAGTTGAGCGCGACGTCGAATGAGCAGGACAAAACCGACGCCGGGAACCAAAGCGAGCCAGAACCCGATAGCAAGAAGGCGGCGGGCGCTGTTCTTGACCGCGACTTCCAGAGATTTCGGGCTGAGGCTGACACCTTGAACCTGTTCGATGTAGCCTCGGCGCTCGATGAACACACACTCGGAGACGTTGACCATGATCTCCCTGATCTCGGGATCGAGGATCGGGTGTTGAATAGGGCGCAAGAAGGGCAAGATCAGTTCGAACCCGTTCATCAGAGCTCTCCCTCTGCTAGCTGGCGAAAATAGGACTTGTTCACGTCGTTGAAGTAGGGTTTCAGGTACATGAACGTCGGGGGCAGCGGATTCAATCCGTCGTAGGCCAATGTCACGGACTGCGCGTTTTTCATTTCCGTGAAGGTCTTGAAGTCGAAGCGGAAGTCGCTCTGGGTGTTGTAGCTTTTGGAAGTTGTAACGTTCGCTTTGTGTGCGATGGCCTTACCCGTCCAGAGACTGACCCGGGCGTCATGCCCGCTTTCGGAGATGTTGTAGTTGACCTTCCACTGGTCCTCCCTGCCGCAGAGTTCGCTGGCGATCTTGGCGGAGAACTCGTCGGACAGGGCCAGAAAGATCTTGGTGCGGAAGGTCTGAAACAGAGTACGCCAGCTTTCGCCTGGCAAGGTCGAGCGTAGCGAGCTGATGCTTTGGGTGGCGACGATGGGAATGCACTTAGGCTGGCGGGAGAGGGCAAAGAACTTTTCGTCGCCGCTAGGGTCGTTTTCGCCGACGGTGGCGAAGTGCTGATACTCGTCGCAGATGAAAAATACCTGGCGGAAGTGTTTGCCGGGGTTCTTCTCGATGTGTGGGATGCGGCTCAGGACGGCCCGTTGGAAGTCGAGCTTCATCATGACGCCAATGGCCTTGGCCAACCCTGGGTTCAGGGAGATCGGAAAGTTCAAAGCGCACACTTTGCCGGCTTCGATAAGGTCGGCGAATGGCGGCAACGGTCGTCCGTACTTGCCGTCGGCGTTGAGCTTGGGGTCATAGCACTCTTTCGGCGGGCAGAAGGTCCGCTTGACCATCGGGTTGTCGTCGAACAACGAGAGAAAGACCGAGATGCCTTCGACGATGGAGGTGCGGAGCTTGTTCTCGATCCGACGCCAGTCGTGATAGAACCACCTCTTTACGCCTTCGAGAATCTCCCGTTTGAGAGGGTCAACGCCCTGCCGTGGATTCTCCGTCTCGCAGTGAAAGTTAACTTTGGCTGCCCGCAGAGCTTCTTCCAAGGCCAGCGAATGCGGTGCCTTGTAGCTTCCAGCGGTCTCGTCGAACGCGAAACCGAAGCGCTCCAGATCGGGATGGTCGAGGAATGCTTGGGCGCTGATGATGCACTGGGTTCGGCTTTGGAGCATTTTCTCGGCCTCGTGGATTCTGTTCTCCAGGAGTTCGGGGTTGATGGCGCATTCGTAGACATCGAACAGGGTGACGTAGTCATAGGCGACCTTGTGCAGCTGGATGATGAACTTCACGAGGTTGGTGTAAGCCTGCTGCCAGAAAGGTTCCTTGCCTTTGCCGAAGAGATTGTTGAGCAACGAAGCAATGTTGTATGCGAGCGCATAGGCGTCGAGGTCGTTGTACAGCGGGTTGTAGCGGTAGTCGGCGTTCAGGTTGACCTCGACGTAGTCGGCTTCCCGTCCGTGCCGCTTGAGGATGTCCTTCACCTTGTGGCAAAAGTCACCTTTTACTTCGAGCACGAGCCCGCCGATGCGCTTGTCGGGGTCGTCGGCCCGGTATGCGATGAGTTGCTCAGCGTAGGGATACATGC
>Ga0102924_1000952_pt1 | contig 34509 bp, 32 predicted proteins | sample PaiPotPPM11metaG_FD_80116 | JGI IMG/M metagenome (GOLD analysis project Ga0102924, IMG submission 80116) | Iron sulfur acid spring bacterial and archeal communities from Banff, Canada, to study Microbial Dark Matter (Phase II) - Paint Pots PPM... ...
CCCAGCTCCACCAGTGACTCGCACCGCGACAGCCCGGCGATCTCGGCCGCGTAGCGTTCCAGGATCGCGGTCTCCGCGCGGGTCAGGTAGTACTCGGGCAGCCGGGTGATCTCGTCGAACAGCGCGCTGCCCCGCGCGTCGTAGAAGTACTTGGGCGGCAGGGTCTTCGGCGTCGCGGTCAGGCCGGCCCGCACGTCCGCGCGCAGCGCCTCGAGGTATCCCGCAGGATGAGACTGGACGCGATTCTCCGCTGGCATAGGTTAGCTCCCCAGATCGGTAGCGGTCACGGCGTCCGCCGTGACCTCGACGAGGTGGTGCTCGGCGACGTCGGCCCAGCCCGGGTCGTCGTCGTAGGGCTCGCTCGCGACGACCACGCCGTCGTCGGTGCGCAGCACGCTCAGCGTGTCGCCCCACCGGGTGGCCAGAATCCGCTGGCCGTCGGTGAGCAGGAGGTTCAGCCGCGCGCCCGGGTCCCGCCGGGCCAGCGCGGTCACGAACTCGCCGACCCGGAGCGGGCCCGCCGCGAACAGGTGCGCGGCCAGCAGGGCTGAGTCGCAGGCCGACTCCGCGGCCGGGTGCGGGCCGAGCACGGCCCGGTCGACGATGCCGTTGTGCGACAGCAGCCAGCGCCCCGAGCCGAACGGCGCGGCGGCCGTCTCGTCCGCGGGCATCCCGGCCGTGGCCGAGCGGACCGCGGCCAGCACGCAGCGCGAGGAGATCAGCGGCGCCACGGACGCGAACGAGGCGTCGGTCCACAGCGGCCGGTTCGAGCGCCAGCGCGCGGGCTCGGCCCGGGTGCCGGCGTAGAACCCGGCGCCCCAGCCGTCAGCGTTCATCGTGCCGTGCCGCTGCCGGCGCGGCGCGTACGACTGGACGAGCAGCCCGTGGGCGGGCTGCAGGACGAGCTCACCGAGTGAGCGCGGCGCGCCCAGCCAGGCGAGGTGGCGGCACACTCAGGCGTCCCCCGTACCGGGCGTGCGGGCCGTGCCCGCCGTTTCGGGCGCGTCCCAGGCCAGCCGCACGCCGCTGAAGATCTGCCGCCGGATCGGGTGGTCCCAGTTGCGGAACGACGGCCGGATGGCGGACGGGGCCACCGCCCACGAGCCGCCGCGCAGCACCTTGTAGTCCCCGCCGAAGAACGGCTCGCTGTACCGGCGGTAGATCATCGCGGCGAAGCCCGGCCAGGGGGTGAAGTCCGACGAGGTCCACTCCCAGACGTCGCCGATCATCTGCTCGGCGCCGTAGGCCGACGCGCCCGCGGGATAGGCCCCGACCGGGGCCGGCCGCAGCGCGTGCCCGCCCAGGTTGGCCAGGTCCTCGCCGGGCGCGGCCGAGCCCCAGGGCCAGGTACGCCGGGTCCGGGTGGCGGGGTCCCAGGCGCAGGCCTTCTCCCACTCGATCTCGGTCGGCAGGCGGGCCCCGGCCCACCGGGCGAACGCCTCGGCCTCGAAGTAGTCCACGTGCTGGACCGGCTCATCGGCGGGCACGCCCTCCTCGACGCCGAACCGGCGCCGGGTGCCGTCCAGGGTCCAGAACTCCGGCCGCTCCTGCCCGGCCTCGACCCGGTGCTCCCAGCCCCGCGCCGACCACAGCTCCGGCCGGTGATAGCCGCCGTCGGCGATGAACGCGCGCCACTCCCGGTTGGTCACCGGCACCCGCCCGATCCAGAACGGCGCCACGTCGACCGTGCGCGCGGGGCGCTCGTTGTCGAGTGAGAACGGCTCGCTGGCCGCGTCGACGCCGAGCACGAACGGGCCTCCGGCCACGAACACGCGCTCGCCGGCCACCGGGCGGCCGGGCGGCAGCTCCTGGCGCCCGATGAGCACCGCCGGCCCCTGCCGGAGCTGCAGCGTGGCCAGCATGGTCTCGTCGTGCATGTCCTCGTGCTGGACGACCATCCCGGCGGGGAACAGGTCCTCGGCGGGCGTGCGTTCCAGCAGGTCGAGAACGCGCCCGCGGACCTCGTGATCGTAGGCGCGGGCCTCGACGGGCGGCAGCAGCGGCAGGGCCGGGCGGTCGGCGCGGCGGTGCTTGAACGCGTCGTAGAGCGAGTCCACGTCCGGGGTCAGCATTCCGGGCCGGGCCGGGTCGCCGGCGCGCAGCAGCCACAGCTCCTCCTGCTGGCCGATGTGCGCCAGGTCCCAGACCAGCGGGCTCATCAGCGGGTCGTGCTGCGCCAGCAGCGTCGGCTCGTCCAGGTCGGTGAGCTCCAGCGTGCGGGCGCGGGCGCGCTCCAGGCCGCGGACAACGTCGTCATGCATGGGTGAGCTCCTCGAAGGCAGCGTGCGGACCGATCTCGGTGATGCGCTCGGCCAGCAGATCCCCCGGACATCGCCCGGACTCGACGAGATCGGCCAGCGCGGCGACGGCCGGGCCGAGCGGGGCCGGGACGCGCTGGGCGGCGATCCCCAGGCAGCGGCGGGCGGAATCGGCGAGCACGGCGTCGTCCAGGCCCTGGCGGGCGGCGTTCGTCCACCGCAGCGCCGCCCGCTCGGTGGCCTCGGTGGCCAGGTCGGCCGCGACCGGGTCGTCCATCAGCGTGGTCGCGACCGCGGCGATGGCCGGCCACCAGCAGGGCGCGGTCATGTCCAGGTAGCGCAGCTCCAGGTAGCCGCGCAGCCGGACCGGCGGAAACAGCGTGGTCAGGTGGATGTCTAGGTCGGCCGCGGTGGGCGCCCGCCCGGCCAGGCGGATCTCGCCGCTCGCCCACCGCTCGAACGGCACCGGCGTGCGCACGGCGGTGACCTCGTGGTCGTCGCCGGTGCGGACGAACGCCACCGGGGCCCGCAGGGCGTAGCGGGCCCAGGCGGACGCCGGGTCGAGCGCGGCGTCGTCGGCCGCCTCGGGCGCGACGCAGCCGGGCACCGGGCCGCAGGCCCGCGCGTCCAGGCCGTTCCAGGCCCGCTGACGGGCAGATTTCCACCCGGTGTCGCGGCCGTGCAACCAGGGCGAGCTGGCCGAGATCGCGATCAGCGTGGGGCCCAGCCGGTGCGCGCGGGCGACCCGCTCGGGCCAGTCGCTTTCCGGCCCGGCCTCGAGGTTGACCTGGAGCGCCGCGGTGGAGTTCATCATCACGGCGCCCGGCTCGGCCCGCCCGGTGGCCGCGAAGTGCTCCTCCATCGCCCGGTAGCGGGGCCGCGGGTTGACCCGGCGGGGCGGGCGGAGCGGGTCGGCGCCGGCGTGCACGACGCCCAGGCGGAGCTCGGCGAGGGCCAGCCGGGCCCGCTCCCCGTCGTCCTGCAGCTCGGTGACCGTGGTCAGGATGCCGGACGCGGGCGGCCCGGACAGCTCGAGCTGCCCTCCGGGCTCGAGCGTGACCGCGCTGCGCCCGGCGGCGGCACAGACCGCGTCCGGCATCGGATCGACCCGGCCCCAGACCACGGGATCGGCGACGGCGTCCAGGTTCACCAGGTGGGTCTCGATCTCCAGCCCCACCTGGCCCACCGCCGACGGGGTCAGCGCCGCCTGATGCGACCGGGCGTAAGCGGCGTCAACGGTAAGTGGCTCCGCCTCGTCGGCGGCGTCGTCGGCTACAACACGCGGGACGGTCATTGCGACCCCCTCCAGGTCCGGGCCGGCGGACGAGGCAATGTCCACCGCGGGTCGGTGCGGGGGCGACCGGAATGAGGCCGTCCTCTGGGCTGGTTCAAACCGCGACCAGATAGCCCCAGTTTACAGAGGCCCTCTGACAGTCCTGAGACACTGGGGACCAGCCCGGGACCGGGGCCGCACGAAACCACCGGAGGCAAGATCATGCGCGCGGCCGTCGTCGTTGCTCCGGGCCGCGTTGACGTGGTGGAACGCCCCCGCCCCGCGCCCGCCCCGGGCGAGGTGCTGCTGCAGACGATCGCGGCCGCGATCTGCGCGTCGGACTTCCACACGCTGTACGACCGCGACGACGCCGCGGCCCTGGCCCGGTGGCCCTCGGACATCCTCGGTCACGAGGCCGTCGGCATCGTCGCGGAGAGCCGCGCGCCCGGCTTTCGCCCCGGCGACCTGGCCCTCGCCGTCCCCCTGCTGGAGCAGGGCCGCTCGTTCGCCGACTACCAGACCCTTCCGGCACGCTACGTGCTGCCGCTGCCCACGGGCCATGATCCGGTGGACCTGCTCATGGCCCAGCAGCTCGGCACGGTCGTGTTCGCGATGAAGGAGTTCATGCCCGGGCCCCCGGCGAGCTCGGCGGCTGTGCTCGGGCTGGGGCCAGCCGGCCTGAACTTCGTCCAGCTCCTGGCCCACCGCGGCGTGGGCCAGATCATCGGAGCCGACCCCTGCTCCTGGCGTGCCGAGGCCGGCCGCGAGCTCGGCGCCACCGATGTGATCGACCCGGGCCGCGAGGACACAGTGGACGCCATCGCCGAGCGCACCGGCGGACGCGGCGTCGACCTGGCCGTCGAGGCGGCCGGCCGCAACCTGACCCGGCGCCAGGCGATGCTGGCCGCCGGGCCGCGCGGCCGGGTCGGCTTGTTCGGCATCCCCGAGGCGAACGACCCCGAGGTGAGCATGCCGTTCGGCGAGATGTTCCGCCGCACCCCGAGCGTTCACATGGCGGTCAGCGCCCAGGACGAACCGGGCCTGGCCTCCTTCCGGGAGGCTCGCGATCTCATCGTCGCCGGGGACATGAAACCGGCCGCCCTGATCTCCCACCACTTCCCGCTCGAACAGCTCGGCGATGCGTTCCGCGCCGCCCGGCCGCCGAGCCCGGGCGTGCGCAAGGTCGTCATCGACATCAGTGCGCTCGGTCTCGCGGCACCCTGAGCCGGGGGCCATGCTGGCGGCATGCAGGTTCACGGGACGGTCGACGCCCGGTTCGAGGGGGTACGCGAGTGTTTCGCCGGGTTGCTGGACCAGCAGGCCGGCACCGGAGCGGGCTTCGCCGCCTGGTGTGACGGCCGGCGGGTGGTCGACCTCTGGGGCGGGTACGCGGACGCCCAGCGGCGCCGGCCCTGGCAGGCCGACAGCCTGGTCCAGCCCTACTCGGTCAGCAAGCCGTTCGCGGCGGTATGCGCCCTGCGCCTGGCCGAGGCCGGGCGGCTGGACCTGGACGAGCCGGTGCAGCGGTACTGGCCGCAGTTCCGGGCCCCGGCCACCGTGCGCCACGTCCTGTCCCACCAGGCCGGGGTGGTGGCGCTGGACGAGCCCGCGCCGACCGAGGCATTCTACGACTGGGACTGGCTCTGCCGGCTGCTCGCCGGGCAGGACCCGGTGTGGCCGCCCGGCACCGCGCACGGAGAGTCGGCGCTGTTCTACGGGCACCTGGTCGGCGAGATCGTGCGCCGGGTCGACGGCCGGAGCCTCGGCCGCTACCTGCGCGAGGAGCTGTGCGGGCCGGCCGGGCTGGACTTCGCGTTCGGGCTGAGCCCCGCCCAGCAGGCCCGCGCGGTCGACCTCACCGGATTGGACGAGGCGTTCCGGGCGGCGAACCTGGCCGGCCGGCCCGCGCTGTACCGGCGGGCGGTGGGCAACCCGCCCGGCGCGCAGGACGCCGGGGTGGTCAACGGGGCCAGGTGGCGGGCGGCGGAGATCCCCGCCGTCAACGGCCACGGCACCGCCCGGGCCGTGGCCGACTTCTACCAGGCCCTGGCGGGCGGGCGCCTGCTGAGCCCGGGGATGCTGGCCGAGGCGGTCACGCCGCAGTGCTCCGGCCCGGACCGGGTGTTCGGGGACGAGAACGCCTGGGGGCTCGGCTTCGGGGTCGACGATCAGGGCTACGGGATGGGCGGGATAGGCGGAAACTACGGGGGCGTTAACCCGGCCGGCGGTTACACGATCGGCTTCGTCACCGGCACCGTGGGCGGCTTCGACAAGATCGACGCGCTCGAAGCCGCCCTGCGCGCGAGCCTGGGCCTGCCCGCGGTCAGCTGAGCCGCTTGCTGATCTGTGCCCAGGTCATAGGGAGGTCGGTGCCGGAGACCGGGAAGAACTCGAACTTGGTCGGCATCATCCGCGGCCGCAGCCGCCCGATGATGGTCCGGTGCGGCTCGCTGTCCGCGAACCGGTCCAGGCTGGCCCGGTCCTCCCAGACCGAGAACGTCAGGAACGTCTTCCGGGCCAGGCCGGCGTTCAGCGTGTAGCCGACCAGCCCGGGGGTCTGCGCGAGCTGGCGGCGGATTCGGATGGTGTCGTTCAGGAAGCCGGGGACGAACAGGTAGGACTTCAGCGGCAGGCGCGAGGCCATCGCGAAGTACTCGCGGTTGGAATCGATCGGCTGACGCTCCAGCCAGGGCAGCGCGGGCATGGGGGCTCCTCGGGTCAGGGAATCTTTCCACTGGAAAGACTATCTATCCAACGGTAAGATTTCAAGCATGGTCAATACTCCGGGCCGCCGCCCGTACCACCACGGCAACCTCGGCCCGGCCCTGGTGTCGGCCGCGCTGGAGGAACTGGCGGAATCCGGGCCCGCGGCGATGAGCCTGCGCGCGGTGGCGCGCCGAGCCGGGGTCACCCACGCCGCCGCCACCTACCACTTCGGCGACCGGGCCGGCCTGCTCACCGCCGTGGCCGCCGAGGGCTACCGCCTGATAGCGGCGGCGCTGCGCGAGGCCCAGCAGACCGGGAGCTTCCTGGAGGTGGGCGTGGCCTACGTGCGGTTCGCCGTGACCCACCGGGCCCACTTCGAGGTCATGTACCGGCCCGAGCTGTACCACCGCGACGACGCCGAGCTCCAGCGCGCCCGCGCGGACGCCGCGACCCTGCTCTATGGAACCGGGCCCGTCGACCGCGAACGGCTGGCCGCGGGCGTGGCCGCCTGGTCCATCGTGCACGGGCTGGCCACGCTGTGGCTCAACGGGAACCTGCCCCCGCAGCTCGGCGACGACCCCGAGGAGATCACCCGGCTCGTGGCCACGCACCTGCGCCCCGAGGCCGACATGTCGTGATGAGCGGGTGGCCGGCCGAGGAGTCCGGACGGCTGGCTTCGGCGCTTCCAGCCAGCCGACCACCGGCTACGACACGTTCGCCGCCGACCTCAATGCGCTGATGGAAAAGCTCGACCTGCGCGACGTGACGCTAGCCGGGTTCTCGATGGGCACCGGCGAGGTGACCCGTTACCTGAGCCGCCACGGCTCGGCCCGGGTCCGCTGCCCGAGCTCATCAACGGCGCCCGGCTGATCGAGGTCGAGGGCGGGCCGCACAACATCGGGTGGACCCACCCCGAGGAGGTCAACCGGGCCCTGCTGGACTTCATCACCAGCTAGCGCCGGGCCCTCCGCGGCAGCCGCCCCGCGGGCGCGCCGGCCGCGCGGCGAGGCGATAATGCCCGGGTGGCCACGACAGCCGCGGACGCGGTCCGCCGGATCGCGATCAGGCTGGCCGCGCTGGCCCAGGACGGCCTGACCTACGGTGCCGACGACTACGACCTGGACCGCTACCGGCAGGTGGGCCGGCTGGCGGCCGAGTTGCTCGCCGAGCTCAGCGGCCAGCCCGTCGCCGAGCTGGCTACCCAGCTCGGCCGCGATTCCGGGTACGCGACGCCGAAGGTAGACGTTCGAGGCGCGATTTTCGATGAACGAGAGCGCGTGCTGCTGACCCGGGAACGAACCGACGGCCGGTGGTCGCTGCCGGGCGGCTGGGCCGATCCCGGGGACGCGCCGTCGGTCGCGGTCACCCGGGAGATTCTCGAGGAGACCGGGTACCACAGCTCGGCGGTGAAGCTCATCGCCTGCTGGGACCGCGACCTCCAGGGCAACCCGCCGCCCCTCCCGGTCCACGTCTACAAGCTGTTCTTCCTCTGCCGCGGGGACGGGACGGTGCAGCCGCCCGCCGAACTGGAGACGCTCGAGGTCGGCTGGTTCGGCGTCGGCGAGCTGCCGCCGCTGTCCCTCGGCCGGGTCAACCGGCGCCAGATCGAACGGGCGCTGGCTCACCACCGTGACCCGGCGCTGCCGAGCGAGTTCGACTAGGGCGGGTAGCCGACGATCAGCGAGCCCGCGGCCTGTCCCGGCTTGGTCGCCGCGACGGCCAGCCGGGCCGCGCCCGGGCGCCAGGACGCGAGCTGGACCTTGGTCGTGAAGCTCAGCTCGGCGATCAGCGTGTCGCCGGCCGCGGGCCAGCCGAACCCGGCCAGGGCGTCGCTGCTGACCCAGGTGCCGGGCACCGCGGTCAGCCGCCCGCTGGACATCGACGCCACGTCGAGTTGCAGCGCCAGGGCGCCCGCGTCTCCTCCGTTGTAGAAGCTCACCTCCAGCGCGAGGAACGCGCCGTCCGGGCTGAACGCGCCGTTGGCCGCCGAACTGCCCTGCGGCAGCGTGATCGCCGTGCGCCGCCCGGTGGCCAGGTCCAGCACCTGCACCCGGCAGGCCGGGGAGCACGGCGGCGCCCAGGCGATCTCGCCCGGGCTGGCCGCGATCACCCCGTCGAACGTGCGGCTGACCCCGGGTGCGGCCGGATCCCACAGCCGGTAGGCCGCGGTGCCCGGATGCTGGGTGGCCGGGGCCAGCAGCAGGCCGCGCCGCGTGCCCTGGACGACCACGTAGCCGGCCGGGAGCCGCACCTGCGGCCCCGGCGCCCCGCCGGTCACGCTGACCTCGCGCGCCGTCCCGGCCGCGGTGCCCAGGTCCGCGCCCGTCGGATAGCTGGTCAGCCACACCGTGCCGGTGGCCGCGCCGGGCGCGACGTCGTCGGCCAGGCCGACCGGAGTCGCCGCCGGGGCGGGCTCGCTGAGGAAGTACACCGGCTGCGGCGCCCCGGCACAGCTGCCGCAGCCCGGCCGGGCGGCCGCGACGGCGGGATCAGGCTGGACCGCCCAGCCGCCCGGCACGCGGATGAACAGGTAGCCGGAGGCGTCGTCGGGCAGGCCGCCGATCGGCCGCGTGCGGCCGGTCGCCGGCCAGAACCAGACCGGCCGCCGCCCGGTGACCGGCAGCCGGACGCTCGCGTCCCAGGGCAGGGTCTGGCCGCTGATCCCGTCCGGCTCGTCGGCCGGGACGCTTTCCGCGGACCCCGGGGCCGGTCCCGCGGCGGCCCGGGCCGGGCCCGGCCGCGCCGGGCGGGACGGGTGACCGGGCAGGTGCTCGATGAGCACGACGGCCGCGGCCAGCACCACGGCGGCCGCTACGACCAGACGCCACGCCCACGGCCGGGCCGCCCGCTCCCCGCCCTGGCCGAGGATGTCCCGCATTGGCCGCACCACCCCTAACCCCTGCGTCGATTATGTTCCGCCCGGGCCGGCGGCGATATGCCGCCCGCGAATAAGCGCCGCCGCCGCCCGGTCCGCGCGATCCGGCTTTCCGGCATTCAGGGAGGTCAGCGGCACCGATGCTGTAAATACATAAATCAGTATAATTATCGCGCTGCTATCAGATAGACGATGATCATGGCGTCAACCCGCTAATGTGCCCTGGGAGTCTTTTGCTCACTCGCGCAAGGAGGCGCAATGGCGGGAGCACGACAGAGAAGATCCGCGGCGGCCGCAGGGACCGCCGTTTTTTTGAGCCTGGCCTCGGTTAGCGGCGTCGTCGCAGCTCAGGCGGCGGGCGCGGCCACCTCAAGCCGAACCCCCCTGGCCGGTTCACAGATCCCGGCGGCGGCGCGCCAGCATCCGGCCGGCGCCGTGGCCAAGTCATCCCGGGTGAGCTTCGAGCTCGTGCTGAAGCTGCGTAACGCCGCGGGCGCGCAGGCGCTCGTGCGCGCGGTCAGCACCCCGGGGAGCTCGCGCTACCGGCACTACCTCACCGCCGCCCAGTGGGAGGCGCGCTTCTCGCCGTCGGCCCACGAGGTGGCCGGCGCCCGCACGTGGCTGGCCAGCGAGGGCTTCAAGGTCGGCGCGGCCTCCAAGGACCGCCTCACGATCTCCGCGAGCGGCACGGCCGCCCAGGTGGAGAGCGCGTTCGGCACCGGGCTGGCGAACTACCGGCTGGACGGCCGCACGGTACGCCTGGCCACGTCCAGGATGTCGGTCCCCGCGACGATCAGTGGCAGCGTAGCGGGCGCCATGGGCATTAATCAGAACGTCGCCACGCCGGCGTATGCCTCGGCCGGCGCGCAGAGCGCCCGGCCGAGCAAGGCCAGCGCGACCAACCCGTTCCCGCCCGCGCCGTCCGCGTTCGTCACCGCGCCGCCGTGCGGCAGCTACTACGCGGCCAAGAGCACGACGCTGTCCCCGGCGTACGGGCACGGCTACCCGGCCTCGGTTCCCGATGAGGTGTGCGGGTACAAGCCCGGGCAGTTCCGCTCCGCGTACAACATCGGCTCGTCCTCGGCCGGCAAGGGCACGACCGTGGCCATCATCGATGCCTACGGCTCGTCGACCATGGCCGCGGACGCGACCCAGTACTTCAAGATGAACGACCCGGGCGACCCGTTCAGCAACGCGCACTTCAGCCAGCTCGACGCGACCCCGTTCGACGCCGAGAGCACGTGCGACGCCTCGAGCTGGCTCACCGAGCAGGCGATCGACGTCGAGTCGGTGCACTCCACCGCGCCAGACGCCAACATCGTCTACGTCGGCGCCCAGGACTGCCTGAACGGGCTGTTCAACGCCGAGCAGGAAGTGATCGACAACGGCCTGGCCAACGTGGTCACGAACTCGTGGGGCGACGACGCCGGCGACCTGTTCGACGACGTCGCGACCCGGACCGCCTACGACGACCTGTTCATGCTGGCCGACACGACCGGCATGTCGATCCTGTTCTCCTCGGGCGACAACGGCGACAACTTCAACCTGTTCGGCCTGTCGTCGGCGGACTACCCGCCGTCGAGCCCGTACGTCACGGCCGTGGGCGGCACGTCGCTCCAGGTCGGGGCCAACGGTCAGCGGACGGGCGAGCTCGGCTGGGCTACCGGCCGCTCCTGGAAGTGCACCAAGAACGTCGAGGGCAGCCTGCCCGGCTGCTCCGCGTCCACGGTGAACACCTGGCTGCCGATCTCCTTCGACGGCGGCAGCGGCGGCTTCACCAGCTACGACTACACCCAGCCGTGGTACCAGAAGCCGGTGGTGCCGTCCACGCTCGCGCTGCGCAACGAGGCCATCGTCGGCCCGGTGCCGTTCCGCGTCGAGCCGGACATCTCGATGGACGCCGACCCGTCCACGGGCTTCCTGATCGGGCTGCACGAGATCTTCCCGAACGGGCAGGACGTGTACGGCCAGACCCGATACGGCGGGACCAGCCTGGCCTCGCCGCTGCTGGCCGGCGTGATCGCCGACGTCGACCAGACCGCGGGCACGCCGGTCGGGTTCATCAACCCGGCGATCTACCGGCTGGACAGCGTCTCCGGCGCGATCAACGACGTCCGGCCGGGCGGCAAGCAGGCCGAGTACCGCGTGGACCACGCCGACAGCTACGTCGGCGGGGCGTCGGGCCTGCTCGCGCAGTTCCGTGAGCTGACCTACGAGGGTTCGATCACCTACTGCGACGAGACCGGCAACTGCGCCACGCGGCCGAACACGCTCAGCACGGCCAAGGGCTACGACAGCATGACCGGGCTCGGCTCGCCCGGACCCAGCTTCATCGGCGACCTGGCCCGACCCTAGATCCGCGGGCCTCGCGGCCCGCTCACGGCGGCCCGGTGGGCGCACGAATGGTGCGCCCGCCGGGCCGTCGGCGTTTCCCGGCCGCGTCAGTGGCTGACGCGCCAGAGGGCGGTCGGCCAGACTGGCAGCATGAGCGGAGCGCATGACGAGGTCGTGGATGACCCGTACCGGTGGCTGGAGGACGTGACCGGGCCGGCGGCGCTGGACTGGGTGCGGGCGCGGAACGCGGAGACCATCGGCGCGCTCACCGGCCGCCCCCGGTTCGCCGAGCTGCGGACCGAGATCCTCGAGGTGCTCGACGCCGACGATCGCATCCCGTTCGTCCGGCGGCGCGGCGCGTACCTGTACAACTTCTGGCAGGACGCGGCGCACCCCAAGGGCCTGTGGCGGCGGACCACGCTGGCGGGGTACCGCCAGCGCCAGCCCGACTGGGATGTCCTGCTCGACGTCGACGCGCTGGCGGCGAAGGAAGACGAGAACTGGGTCTGGCAGGGCGCGGTCGCGCTGCGCCCCGGCGGCTACCGCCGGGCCCTGGTCCAACTGTCCCGGGGCGGCGCCGACGCCAGCGTGGTGCGCGAGTTCGACGTCGAGGAGCGGCGCTTCGTGGAGGGCGGGTTCGAGCTGCCCGAGGCCAAGACCGACGTCGGCTGGATCGACGCGGACCAGATCTACGTGGGCACAGACTTCGGCCCCGGGTCGCTCACCGCGTCCGGCTACCCGCGGCTGGTCAAGCAGTGGCGGCGCGGCACCCCGCTGTCCGAGGCGGCCGTGGTCTACGAAGGCCAGACCCAGGACGTGTCGGTGCACGCGTACCACGACCCGACCGAGGGGTTCGAACGCGACTTCGTGCTGCGCAGCCTGGATTTCTACCACAGCGAATGGCGGCTGCGCTCCGGCGGCGACCTGGTCCGGCTGGCGGTACCCGACGACGCGAGCGTCGGCGTCCACCGTGAGTGGCTGACCGTCCGGACCCGGTCAGAGTGGACCGTAGACGGGGCCGCGTACCCGGCCGGGGCGCTGCTGGCCGCCCCGTTCGAGGCGTTCCTGGCCGGCGACCGGCAGCTGACCGTGCTGTTCGAGCCCGATGCGCATACCTCGCTGGCCTACCACGCCTGGACCCGCCACCACCTGATCCGCAGCGCGCTGCGCGACGTGCGCAGCGAGCTGACCGTGCTGACGCCCGCCGACGGGGAGTGGCGACGCGCGCCCCTGGCCGGCGTGCCCGCATTCGCCCAGACCGACATCGTGGACGCCGATCCCTACGACAGCGACGAGTACCTGCTGGTGTCCAGCGGGTTCACCGAGCCCGCCACGCTGCGCCGGGGAGAGGTCGGCGGCGAGCCGGAGACGCTCAAGCAGGCGCCGGCCTTCTTCGACGCCGCGGGCCTGTCGGTGCGGCAGTTCTTCGCCACCTCCGCGGACGGCACGGCGGTCCCCTATTTCGTGGTCGGCCCGGACCCGGCGGGTTCCGGGCCCGCGCTGCTCACCGGCTACGGGGGGTTCGAGGTCTCGCTCACGCCCTCGTACAGCGGCATCATCGGCCGCGGCTGGCTGGCCCGGGGCGGCACCTACGTGGTGGCCAACCTCCGGGGCGGCGGCGAGTACGGGCCACAGTGGCACCAGTCGGCGACCAAACAGCACCGGCACCGGGTGTACGAGGACTTCGCCGCCGTGGCCACCGACCTGGTGGACCGGGGCATCACCACGCGCGACCGGCTGGGCATCGAGGGTGGCAGCAACGGCGGCCTGCTCATGGGGGTGATGCTGACGCGCTACCCGCAGCTGTTCGCGGCGGTGGTCGGCCAGGTGCCGCTGCTGGACATGCGGCGCTACCACGAGCTGCTGGCCGGCGCGTCGTGGATGGCCGAGTACGGCGACCCGCGCGAGCCAGCGGAGTGGGACTACCTGCGACCGTTCTCGCCGTACCACAACGTGTCGCCGGACGAGCCGTACCCGCCCGTGCTGTTCCTCACCTCCACCCGGGATGACCGCGTGCATCCCGGTCACGCGCGCAAGATGGTGGCCCGGCTACGCGAGACCGGGCACGACGTCCTCTACTACGAGAACATCGAGGGCGGGCACGGCGCGGCCGCCGACAACGAGCAGCGCGCCTTCAACTGGGCCCTCATGCTCGAATACCTCTGGGAGAAACTGGACGCCTAGCCTGCCTCAGGTCTCGCCGGCCCGGCGGATCTCCTTGCCGAGCATCAGCCGGGGAACCGGACCGGTGTTGGGCGAGCGGGAGTGGAAGACGTGCAGGTGGGCGACCACCACGTCGCCCGGCGATCCGGTCAGCTCGACGATCTGGACCGGCACGCCGTCGATCTCGCCCGCCTCCCCGACCAGGTCCCGGCCGTGGTCGGGCCGGCCGCCGCCGTCGAGCAGGCGAGCCAGCCACGGGTGATGACGCATGAACGGCCGCCAGTTCTGCTGGCCGGCGCCGGCTGGCGCCGGCAGGCCCGCCCGGTAGCGGTCGACCAGCCGATGCGTGCCGGGCAGCAGCAGCGTGCCGCCCCCTCGCGGGCCGACCTCGCCGAAGAACGCGAACAGCTTGACCGATCGCACGGGCCAGGTGGCGTGCTCGAAACCGCAGTCCATGTGCCAGGCATCCGGGAGGACCCAGGGACCCGCCTCCGGGAGGGAGAACAGGATCTGGGCACCAACCCGCGGACGCTGCCAGCCTCCGGCTCCGAAGATTACGTCCAGGGCATCGCGCACCGACTGGTTGTCGGCGAGCGGCCTGAGCGCGGGATCCCGCCGGACGCCCTGCCAGTTCAGGACCGGCGACCCCGCCCAGCTCGCCGGGTCGCCGGGGCGGAGCCCGGCCTGGAGTTCGGCGTGCCGCCAGATTGCCTTCCGCATGGCCGTGGCCTGCTCGGCCGCGAACGCGCCCGGCAGGCGGACCACGCCGACAGCCTCGAAGCGAGATCGGATGTCGACCGCGTCCATGGCCCCAGCCTGCTGAGGATGTCACGCCGGCGCCACCGAATAACGCCCGGCGGCGGGCCATGACGTTCATCATGGCCCGCCAGGGACATTGATCTCTACCGGCCGCACCCGCCATAGCCCAGGCTGGGAGAACCATCTGAAGGAGGAGCCCGTGAGCACGGTGATCATGCACAGCGTCGTGTCGGTGGACGGATTCATCGCCGACGCTAAAGATCAGGTCGGCCCGCTGTTCGACTGGCTCGTCCAGGGCGACGTCGAGCTCATCGAAGGCGGCGAGCTCAAGGTCTCCCGGGCCTCGGCCGGCTACGTCCAGGCCATGTGGGCGGGAATAGGGGCGATGGTGATCGGGCGTCACCTGTTCGACATGACGGACGGCTGGGACGGCGCGCCGCCAGCCGGGGATCACGTCGTCGTGGTGTCGCACCGGCCCAGGCCCGGCGATTGGCATCCCCGGGGGACCAACCGCGTCCACCCCCGGCCACGCCAGGCGTCCTACCACTTCATCAGCGATGTAGCCCAGGCGATCGCCACGGCCAAGGAGCTGGCGGGCGAGCGCACCGTCGTCGTAGCGGCGGGCGACGTCGGCGGACAGGCCCTGGCCCTTGGCCTGGTGGACGAGGTGGCGATGGATGTCGTGCCCGTGGTGTTCGGCGCGGGCAAGCGCTACTTCGGCGCCGTCGACGCCCAGCATCTGCTCGAGGACCCGCACACGGTGATCCAAGGTGACCGCGTCCTGCACCTGCGCTACCGAGTCCGCCGCTAACGATCACCAATCACGGAGGCCAAGCCTTTACCGCTGGCGGCCAGCGCGAACTCCAGGTCGGCGAACCCGCCGCCCTTGCCTAGCCGCGCCCCGTCCTCCCCCGCCGCCACGCAGCCCATGACCACGAGGTCGACCGGGGTCAGGTCGGCCAGCGCGACCCGCCGGGCGGACCGGGTCGCCCCGCTGATCGAGGCCGCCCGGCGCGGCGGGTCGCTGAGGTGCGCCGGGTCCAGGGCGAAGAACGGCTCGGCCGCGGCCAGCCGCGGCACGGCCATGTACACGGTCTTGCCGTCCTCCAGCGCGCGCTGGCGCACCGGAAGCTGCGCCGAGTCGGGGTTGGCCTTCAGCGTGCCGGCCGACCGCCATTCGGGCAGGCCGCGGAGCCGCTCCGCCGCGGCCTCGGCGCCGGTGAAGTTGGGGATGCGCCCCGCGGCTCCGGGAAACCGGGCCACCCGCGCGGCGCGCATCGCCGACCACACCTCCTGCCGGAGCGCGGCCTTCGCGGCCAGCACCTCGGCGGGGCCGCCGGCGTCACGGTCGTGGCGCGGCGCGGTACGGGCCATGGCCCAATCCTGCCGCACGCACGGGGGGTCTGAGGGGCCGTCTCACGTGGCCAGCACGCCCGGACCGCCACACTCCGGGCAGGCCCGGCTACGCACGGCGGTTACACCACGAAAACGGTCACGCGGACATCACAAAAGCGTCCCAGACTGGGAGTATTCCTTCTGAGACGCTGGACGGAGCCGGCCAGACCATGCTGTTGTGAGCGATATCGATCACGTTCCGTGATCGCCTACAGGGTCGTGCCGGGCCGCTCTCGGGCGCGAATCAGTGCGACGCGCCACCTGCCGGTCCCGGCGTCCTGGTCTTCAGGGTTCCGGGGAGGAAACACATGACGGCATGGCGCGCGCGGCACGGCAGGCCGCGAGCGGGGATATTGCTGGCCGCGGGCGTCGCCGCGCTGGCGCTGATCGCGGCCGGATGCACCAACAGCAACAGCCCCTCATCGAGCGGGAACACTCCGGTCAAGGGCGGGACGGCCGTCTGGGCGGAGCCGCCCTCGTCCGTGCCGACCTACATCTTCCCGTACGTGAACAGCGCGAACATCAGCAACCTGAACCTGTTCGACCTGCAGTACCAGCTGTACCGGCCGCTCTACTGGTTCGGCGACAGCGGCCAGCCCTCGGTCAACACCGCGCTGAGCCTGGCCAACCCGCCGAGCTTCAGCGGCCGCAACGTGACGATCACGCTCAAGCACTACATGTGGTCCAACGGCACCCAGGTCACCGCGCAGGACGTCATGTTCTGGCTGAACATGGAGCTCGCCGAGCCGGCCAACTACGGGGCGTACACCGGTTTCCCGACCAACGTGTCGAACATCAAGGTGGTCAGCCCCACCGAGCTGACCATGACCATGGACAAGCCTTACAACCCGAACTGGTTCCTCTACAACGACCTGAGCCAGATCACCCCCATGCCGAACGCCTGGGATCGCACCGCGAGCGGGCCGAGCAACTGCGACACCACGGTCAAGGACTGCGCGGCGGTTTACACCTACCTCGACAGCCAGGCCAAGGCGGTCACCTCGTACGCGACGTCGCCGATCTGGGGCGTCGTGGACGGCCCGTGGCGGCTGAGCGCGTTCAGCGCCGACGGGCACATCACGTTCGTCCCGAACAAGTCCTACTCGGGCCCGGTCAGGCCGAAGCTGTCCGCGTTCCAGGAGGTGCCGTTCACCACCGACGCGGCCGAGTACAACGTGCTGCTCTCGCCGAGCGGCTCCACCAAGATTGACTTCGGTTACCTGCCGGACCAGGACGCCCCGGCCAAGCCGTCCGGCGCCGCGGTGGGCCGGAACCCGCTGGCCAGCAAGGGCTACACGCTCGCCCCGCTTTACCCGTGGGGCATCGACTACTACGCGACCAACTACCAGTCCTCGATCGGCGACCACGGCGCGATCATCAAGCAGCTCTACTTCCGCGAAGCACTGGCCTACATGATGAATCAGAACTCGATCATCAGCGGCCCGCTGCGCGGGTACGGCGCGGTCACCGTCGGCCCGGTCGCGGCCACCCCGGCGACCAAGTGGCTGTCGTCCAAGGGCCGCGGCGGTAACCCGTTCCCGTACGAGCCGGGCAAGGCCAAGACCCTGCTAGCCAGCCACGGCTGGACGGTCAACCCGGGCGGCGTCACCACCTGCACCAACCCGAGCCTGTGCGGTCCCGGCATCACCAAGGGCACCGCGCTGAGCTTCAACTTCATCTACCTGTCCGGAACCGCCTGGGTCGCCTCGGAGATGCAGCAGCTTCAGTCGAACCTGGCCACGATCGGCGTCAAGATCAACCTGGTGCCCAAGCCGCTCGGCCAGGTCCTCGCGGTCGCCGGCGGCAACTGCGTGGTGGCCAAGATCCCGTGCAACTGGGACTTCGCCAACTGGGGCTTCGGCTGGTCCTTCTCGCCGGACTACCTGCCCACCGGTGACCAGCTCTTCGAATGCGGGGCGATCGCGAACTCCGGCGGTTACTGCGACAAGACCGACGACTCGATGATCAACGCGACGCTGACCAACTCCAACCTGAGCCTCTTCTACAACTGGCAGAACTACCTGGCGCCGCAGCTGCCGGTGCAGTACCAGCCGAACGCGGCCTACACGCTGAGCGAGGTGGCCAACAACCTGCACGGCGTGCTACCGCAGAGTCCGACGCTCAGCATCACCCCGGAATACTGGTACTTCGTGAAGTAACCGGCCACACCGACCGAGCGGCGGGTGCCCTAGGGCGCCCGCCGCTCGACGGCGCGGCCAGCGGACCAGACCGGCGACTTCGAGGCGGGGCGGATTCAACGTGCGCGTGTTCGACACCAACTGGATGCAGATCGAGGAGTACCTCAAAAACGACGACCGGATCGTGCTGCCGACGGGCTCGACCGAGCAGCACGGCTATCTCTCCCTGGGGACCGACGCGATCCTGGCCGAACGGGTCGCGGTCGAGGCGGCCGAGCCGCTCGGCGTCCCCGTGCTCCCGGGTCTCCCGTTCGGGATGGCCCCGTACTGGGCGGCCTTCCCGGGGAGCATGAGCCTACGGCTCACCACCTACATCGAGGTGCTCAGGGACCTGCTCGACGGGCTCGCGGGGCAGGGCTTCCGGCGCATCGCGATCGTCAACGGGCACGGCGGGAACTCACCGGTGACCGGGTTCGTGCGCGAGTGGCTCTGCCAGCCTCGCCGCCGCCGGGTCCAGGTCCTGTACCACAGCTGGTACAACGCGCCGAAGACGACGGCCGCCGCCGACCAGTTCGACCGCGACCAGATGCACGGGGGCTGGGTGGAGAACTTCGCCTGGACCCGGCTGCCCGGGGTCGACCTGCCGTCGGACCCGCAGCCGGTCATGTCCCGGGAGCTGTTCGGGCTGCTCGACCCGGCCCAGGTCCGGGCGGCCACCGCGGACGGCGTGATGGGCGGCGCGTACGCGCGCCCGGACGAGGACATGCAGGTGGTCTGGGACGCCGGGGTGGCCGAAGTCCGGGAGCTGATCGAGAGCGGGTGGGCGGCGTGACAGAACCTGAGGCCACCACCACGGAGGCCACCACCACGGAGGCCACCACCACGGAGGCCACCACCACGGAGGCCACCGCGCCGGGGCCGACGGGCAAGACCGCGGTCGTGACCGGCACCGCGCACGGCATCGGCGCCGCGATCGCCCGGGCGCTGGCGGACGACGGGGCCACGGTCCACGGCGTGGACAAGGACACCGCGGACCTGACCCGCCCCGAGGCCGTGCGGGCGTTCTTCGCCGGGATCGGCGCGGTCGACATCCTGGTCAACTGCGCCGGGGGCGTCGTCGGGCAGGTCGGCCGGCCGCTGGAGGAGGTCGGCGACGACGACTGGCGCGCGGTGGTCGACGCCAACCTGACCAGCACGTTCCTGTGCACGCGCGCCGTGGTGCCGGCCATGAAGGAGCGCCGCTGGGGCCGGATCGTGAACATCTCCTCCGGGGCGGGCCGCACGGTCAGCCTGACCGGAATCCAGGCCTACACCAGCGCCAAGGCGGGCCAGATCGGGTTCACCCGGCAGATGGCGCACGAGCTCGGGCCGTTCGGCATCACGGTGAACTGCATCGCCCCGGGCTTCATCCTGTCCAACCCGACCACCGAGCGGCAGTGGGCGAGCTACGGCGAGGAGGGCCAGCACGAACTCGTGCAGCGCATCGCCACGCGGCGGCTGGGCCGGCCCGAGGACATCGCCAACGGCGTCCAGTTCTTCGTGGCGGAACGATCGTCCTGGGTGACCGGGCAAATTATCTCGATTGACGGTGGCCATGCTTTCCTTTGATGCCGATGACGCAGGCTACCTGCGGGAACTGGCCGAGTACGTGGCCGTGCCCAGCATCAGCCGGGACGCGAGCGCGGACACCATGCGTGCCGCGGCCCGGTGGCTGGCCGGGCAGCTCGAGTTCGCCGGCGGCCGGGTGGTCGAAACCGAAGGCCACCCGGTGGTACGGGGCGAGTGGCTCGGCGCGGCCGGGGCGCCGACGATCCTGGTCTACGGGCACTACGACGTGCAGCCGACCGGCTCGCCGGACGAGTGGCTGACGCCGCCGTTCGAGCTGACCACCGACGGCGGAGTCGTCCGCGGCCGGGGGGCTACCGACGACAAGGGGCCGGTCTACATCGTGCTCAAGACCGCCCAGGCGTTCCTGGCCCAGGAGGGCCGCCTGCCGCTGAACGTGAAGTTCCTGTTCGAGGGCGAGGAGGAGATCGGCAGCCCGCACCTGCCGGGGTTCGTCGCCGCCCACGCGGCCGAGCTGGCCGCCGACCTGGTGATCTCCGCGGACGGGGCCATGTGGCGGCCGAGCGAGCCGTCGCTGGCCCTGATGTCCAAGGGCCTGGTGTCGATGGACATCGTGGTCGAGGGCGCCGGCGCCGACCTGCATTCCGGGCGATACGGCGGCACGGTGGCCAACCCGCTGCACGCGCTGAGCGAGATCCTGGCCAGCCTGCACCGCCCGGACGGGACGATCGCGGTCGCCGGCTTCTACGACGGCATCCCCGAGCTGACCGAGCAGCGCCGCCGCGAGATCGCGGAGGTCGCGTTCGACGAGGCGCGCTTCCTCCGCGAGCTGGGGGTGACGCAGGGACACGGCGAGGCAAAATACACGACCTTGGAACGCTTGTGGGAGCGGCCGACACTGGAGGTCAACGGGGTGCGCGGCGGCGGCAAGTACACCGTGATCCCGCACGTCGCGGTGGCCAACCTGTCCTGCCGCCTGGTCCCCGGCCAGGACCCGGACGCCGTGCTCGAGGCCATCGCCGCGCACGTCCGCGCCCAGCCCGCCGAGGGCGTCCAGGTCGAGGTCCGCCCCGACGAGGCCCGGGTGCCCGCCTACACGATCCCGGCCGGCCACCCGGCCATCCGCGCGGCCACCGCCGCGCTGGAGGCGGTCTACCCCAGCCAGCAGGTCCTGCTGGCCTGCATCGCCGGAACGCTCCCCGCCACCGACCTGTTCGAGCGGGTCCTCGGGGTCAAGACGCTGTTCTTCTCGTTCTCGACCTCGGACGAGAACCTGCACGCGCCCAACGAGTATCTGCGCATCCCCCGGCTGCGCGAGGGCATGCGGGCCTGGGAACACCTGTGGCGGCTGCTGGCCGGCGGCCCGCACCGGCTTGAGCGAACCGCGCCATGACCGACGTCACCCCGCCCGGCGGCTACACGGCGTACTCGTACCTCACCGCGGGCGAGGACTTCCCCAGCTTCGAGCTGGCGCCCGAGTTCGGCCGGGTGCCCCCGTACGCCGCCGGGCTGACCGAGCCGGAGCACGACCGGGCGCAGCGGCTGCTGCGCGACAGCCTGGTGATCAGCCTGCACGACCATCCGGTCCGGTTCCCGCTCCGGATGGAGGAGACCCCGCAGTACAACCGCACGGGCCGCCAGCACGCGGGCTACGCGGGCCTGGCCGCTTCGGGGCTGACCGTGGTGTTCGACAACATGATGGACGGCACGGCCTGCGTGACCGGGAACGCGCCGTGGCGGTGGGAGGACATCATCACCGACCTCGGGATGCGCCAGGCCGACCTGGCCCACTCCCGGGAGTTCATGACGATCCGCACGGTGGCCGACATCGACGAGGCGCACCGGTCCGGGCGCGTCGGGCTGGTGTTCGGGCTCGAGGCGGCCACGCCGATCGAGAACGAGATCGACCGGCTCGACGTCCTCTACGGGCTCGGCCTGCGGCAGATCGGCATCGCCTACTCCGACGCGAACGCGCTCGGCAGCGGGCTGGCCGAGACCACCGACGGCGGGCTGACCGCGCTCGGCCGGCGCGCGGTGCGGCGGATGAACCAGCTCGGGCTGGCCATCGACCTGTCCCACTCCTCCGACCGCACCGCGCTGGACACCTGCGAGCAGAGCGAACGCCCGGTGTTCATCACGCACGCGGGCGCCCGCGCGGTGTGGGACACCGCCCGCATGAAGCCGGACGACGTGCTGCGCGCGGTGGCCGCGACCGGCGGCGTGATCGGCATGTCCGCCGCGCCGCACACCACGCTGTCGGCCGAGCACCCCCGGCACTCGATCGAGTCGGTCATGGATCACTTCCGCTACTGCGCCGACCTGGTCGGCCTGGACCACGTCGCGTTCGGGCCGGACACGCTGTACGGCGATCACGTGGCGCTGCACCGGGTGTTCGCCCGGCTGCTGGCCATCTCACGCCTGCGGGGCCCGGGCTTCGACCCGGTCGCCTACGTCGACGGGCTGGAGAACCCCACCGAGAACTTCGCCAACATCTGCGGCTGGCTGGTCGGCCACGGGTTCGACGACGACGAGATCCGCGCGGTCCTGGGCGGGAACATCTACCGCGCCCTGCAATCGGTCTGGATCGGGTAACGAGAACGCGCGCACCCAGACCCGGGTCGAGATCAACTGGGACAACTTCAACCGCTACTGGGCCGGCGAGATCCGCGACGACGAGGACCTGAAGGCCCGGTGGGCCGAGATCATCCCGCTCTACGACTTCGAGTACGACCCCGTGCGATCGGCGGCGCGGGTCGAGGGCGGCATCTACCGGCACGAGGCGCACAACTGGTGCTTGCAGCACAACATGCCGGCCTACGACCTCAAGCCCCGGCTGCCCGGGGTGCGCTGCCCAGGCTCGCGCCGCTCGAACTCCAGCGCGTCCTCGATCACGGCCGCGGCGGCGAGCAGGGCCATGTCGGCGCCCCGCGGGGCGGAGAGCTGGATCCCCACCGGCAGCCCGCCTGAGTCCCAGCCGCACGGGAGCACCAGCGCGGGATCGCCGGTGACGTTGAAGACCGAGCTGAACTTGCCCTCCAGCGCCCCCTCGGGCGTGTCGACGGGCGGGTTCACGAGCGGTGCGGTGAACGACCCGGCCGGGGTGACCAGCACGTCGAGGCCCGAGTACACCTCGGCCGCGCGCGGCCGCAGGTCGTCGCGGCGGCGCCGGGCGGCCTGGTAGGCCTCCTCGTCCACCTTCGAGGCGGACCGCAGCAGCCGGAGCGTCTCCGGCCCGTAACGCTCCGGGTGGCTGCCCATCTGGTCGCGGTGGACCTGCCAGGCCTCCCAGAGCAGGATGTCGTCGGACGTTGCGGCGATCTCGGGCAGCGCGGATCCGTCGACGTCGACGAGGCCGAACGCCCGGTCCAGGCGCCCGACCGCCGCGCGCAGGGCCGCGGCCACCCCGGGCTGCAGGTTCGGGTCGTCGAGCTGCGGCCGGGCCGCGCCCACCCGCGGCCGGCCGGGGCGAGCCGCCGGTGCCTGGCCGGTCAGCGCCGCGAAGACCCGTTCGATGATCGCGACATCCGCGCCGAGCAGGCCCACGTGATCCAGGGACGGGGAGAGCGGCTGCACACCGGTGACGTCGATGGCGCCGAACGACGGCTTGAAGCCGGCGGTCGCGCAGTAGTGCGCGGGGATGCGGATCGAGCCGCCGGTGTCGGTGCCGAGGGCCACGGCGCAGGCGCCCGCGCCGACCAGCGCGGCCGAGCCGCCGCTGGAGCCGCCGGCGGTCCGCGCGGGGTCGAACGGGTTGAGCGCCCGGGGCACGTCGGGGCGCTCGCCCCCGGCCGCGTACTCCAGCAGCGTCGTGGTCGCGTACACGTCGGCACCCGCCTCGCGCAGGGCGGTGATCACCGGGGCGTCGCGCTCGGCCGGCGGCCCGGCCATGTCGTGCGGGTTGCCGTTGCCGCGCGGCTGCCCGGCGATGTCGATCATGTCCTTGACCGCGACCTGGACGCCGTGCAGCGGGCCGTCCGGCCGCCGCGGCGGCGCGGTCAGCACGCTGACCACCGCGTTCAGGGGGCGCCCGAGGCGCAGCGTCCGCTCGTCGGCGGCCAGCAGCTCCAGGTTGGCCACCTCGCAGGTGCGCTCGCCGCGCTCGATCGCGCGGATCAGTTCCCCGGCGTAGGTGGTCAGCGGGCCCTTCAGGTCGCGCAGCAGGTCGTCGACCTCGGTCTTGCGCTTGCGGACCATCAGGTCGCGGTAGATGCCGCTGTGCGACTTCGCGGTCTCGCGGTTGAACCGGACCAGCCGGGCCAGGGAGCCCTCGAGGTCGCCGGGCTCGAAGCCGTCGAAGCCCTCCGGGCGGACCGGCGCCTGGGCCAGCACCTCCCGCGCGGTGGCCAGCATCAGCGGCCGCCACCGCGGGTCCTCCAGGGAGTCGGCGATCGACAGGTCCGAGACCGCCCCCGCGTACAGCATCGCGCCGTACGCCTCCTTGCCCCACAGGAAGCCCATGATGTTGTCGGTGGCCTGGGCGTAGGGCAGCGCCTCGGCGAGTTCGCGGACCCGCTCGCTGATCACGCCGCCGCCCGGCTCCCCGACGCGGAACGTCCCGATGTTGCCCTGCAAGATCCGCCCGGGCGCCAGCCAGTCCGCGCCGAAGTTGACGAAGCTGACCAGCACCCGCTCCGGGCCGACCACTGCGGACAGGATGTCGGCGGTCAGGCCGTTCTGGAAGCTGACCACGTAGCCGCCGCGGTCGAGCCGGCCGCGCAGCAGTTCGGCCGCGGCCGCGGTGTGGTGGCTCTTCACCGCGATCGCCGCGCGGGGCAGCGAGGCCGGCAGGTCCTCGGGCAGCACGGCCTTGGCCCGCACGGTGAAGTTCTCGACCGGTCCCTCGATGGTCAGGCCATGCTCGTTGATGGCCGCGACGTGCGCCGCGTCGGCGTCGCAGAGCAAGATGTCGTGGCCGTCGCGGATCAGGTGGGCCCCGATCGTGCCCCCGATGGCGCCCGCGCCGATGATGGTTAGCTGCACGATCCCGCCGCTCCCCTCCCTAGGTGGCAGAAACCTAGCAGGTGCGGCTAACCCGCCCCGACCTGGCGGTACTGGCTCGCGGGCGCGGGGTGGTGCGGGCCGGCCGCCTGCATCCCGTGGCCGTCCTGCCCGCAGCCCGCGGCCAGGCCGACGATCCCGCCGATCGCGAGCACCGCGGCCGTCTTGGCCGCCGCGCGCCCCCGGCGCTGGGTGATCGCGAACCAGATCAGGCCGGCCAGCGTGCCCACGAGGGCGACGAAGAAGTTCAGCCGCAGGCCCAGGAAGTACGCCGAGGAGTCGATGCGGATCGTCTCCTCGAAGATCCGGTATCCGGAGTAGCCGGCCACGTAGAGCGCGAACAGCCCGGGCGGCCGGATCCGGGCGTGGTGGCCCAGCCAGACCAGCGCGGCGGCCAGCGCCAGGTCAAAGATCAATTCATAGAGGAACGAAGGTTGGAACGTGGCGTACTTCAGGTAGTGGCCCGGCATGCCCGAATGCAGCCTCGCGGCCCGGCTGACCTGCAAGGCCCAGGGCAGGCCGCTCGGCTTGCCGAACAGCTCCTGGTTGAAGTAGTTGCCGATCCGCCCGATGGCCTGGGCCACCAGCAGCGCCGGGGCGACCGCGTCCAGGAACACCCCGACGCTCTGGCCGGAGCGCCGCACCCGCCACACGCCGACCAGGGCCCCGGCGGCCACGCCGCCCCAAATCCCCAGCCCGCCGTTCCAGACCGCGAGCGGCCCCCACCACTCGTGCCTGGGCACGATGTCGAACGGCGTGGTGACGTCGAAGTAGATCCGGCCGCCGATGATCCCGGCCGGGACGGCCCACGTCGCGACGTCGTAGACCAGCGCGGGATCGCCGCCCGCGGCGGCCACCCGGCGCCGGGTGATGTAGATGGCCAGGGCGATCCCGATCACGTACATCAGCCCGTAGAAGTGGATGAACGTCGGGCCGAGGTGGAAGCCCGTGACCGGCGGGCTTGGGATGAACGAGCCCAGGGCGAGAGCGTGCGGGGTCATGGGACGAGGCTACGCGCAGGCCTTGTGGGCGGCCGTTCCCGCCCGCCAGGATGCGATCATGCCCTCGCTGCCCGGCGCCGTCCATCCGGCCGAGATCGCGACCTCCCGGCTGCGCACGCACGTCCTGCGGTCCGGCGGGGGCGAAGCGCCGACCCTGGTGCTGGTGCACGGCAACGTGTCCTCGGCGCGGTTCTTCGCCGGGACCATGGCCCGGCTCGGCGAGCACCGGCTCTGCCTGGCCCCGGACCTGCGCGGCTTCGGCGGGTCGCAACGGCTGCCGGTGGACGCCCGCCGCGGCGTCCGGGACTACGCCGACGACCTGCACGCGCTGCTGACCGAGGGCGGCCTGGTGTCCGCCGGGCCGCGGGTGCACCTGCTCGGCTGGTCGCTGGGCGGCGGCGTGGTCATGCAGTACGCGATCGACCACCCGGGCGCGGTCGCGTCGGTCGTGCTGGAGAGCCCGATGTCGCCGTTCGGCTTCGGCGGCACCCGCGGCACCGACGGCACACCCTGCTGGCCGGACTTCGCCGGCTCAGGCGGCGGCACGGCCAACCCGGAACTCGTGCGCCGGATCGCGGCCGGCGACCGCGGCGCGGACGACCCGGTCTCGCCCCGCAACGTGCTCACCGGGCTGTACGGCCAGCCGCCGTTCGACCTGGCGCCGGACCTGGAGGACACCCTGGTCGACGGGATGCTCGAGATGGCCACCGGCGACGACTACTACCCAGGCGACCAGGCCGCCTCGCCGAACTGGCCCGGTACCGCGCCGGGCACCCGCGGCGTGAACAACGCGATCTCACCCCGGTTCTGCGACGTATCCGGCTTCGCGGACATCGCCGAACGCCCGGACGTGCTGTGGATCCGCGGCGACGCCGACCAGATCGTCTCCGACACCTCGATGGTCGACCTCGGCCACCTCGGCGCGCTCGGCGCCGTGCCCGGCTGGCCCGGCCCGGACGTCTACCCCGCGCAGCCGATGGTCACCCAGACGCGCGCCGTGCTCGACCGCTACCAGGGCGCCGGCGGCCGCTACACCGAGCACGTCCTGTCCTGCGGGCACTCCCCTCACCTGGAACGCCCCGCCGAGTTCACCGCCCTGCTCGCCGCGTTCCTGGCCGCCGCCGACTAGGGCGCGTCCCGCCTCCCGCCGGCCACCAGCTCGTCCAGGACCGCGGCCAGGTCGTGCAGTTCGGCCAGGTGCGCCGGGGTCAGCTCGGTCAGGCACCGGTCACCCCGCGGCGTCAGCCTGACCCGGACGATGCGGCCGTCCCCGGGGTCCGGGACCCGGCGGACGAAGCCCGCGGCCTCGGCCCGGTCCACGAGCTCCACCGCGCTGTGATGACGCAGCAGCAGGTAGCCGGCGATGTCGCCCACGGCGGGCGGCTGATCGCCCGGGTGGCCCTTGACGGCCACCAGAAGCTGGTGCTGGACGTGCGTCAGGCCGGCCGCCTGGGCCTGGTCCTCGCTCCAGCGCTGGAAGCGGCGCAGGCTGACCCGGAAGGCCAGCAGGTGCTCGAAATCCTGACGGGTCGGGGGCGGCACGTCATCATCCTCCGCAAGTGTGTCGCACCACGATAAGCCGGCGCTCGTGCTCGGGTCGCCCGCCGGGCCGCGCGGTCAGCAGCCGCCGGAGACGGTGGCGGCTTCCTGGGACCAGTAGCTGGGCAGGGCCCCGTACGGGTTGCCCGATCCCGGCAGGTCGGTGACGTACAGGAAGCCGGCCCGGCGGGCCCGCGACAGGCGGACGGCGTTGTCGAAGTCTGACCCGGGCGTCGCGTAGATGACGTGCGCGAACTGGTCGGGCTGGTACTGGCTGACCCACCCCGGGACCTGGTCGGAGAGGTAGGACGAGTACGGGCCCTCGAAGACCATCACCACGTTGGCGATGGACATGAAGCTCTGATCCGGGTAGGTGCCGGGATTCAGCCAGACGACGCCGCCCGGGATCTGCGAGCGGATGTAGCTGGCCAGCGTCTGGTAGTAGGAGAACTCGCCCGGCGTGCCCTGCGTGAGGTCCAGGAACATGCCGTTCACGCCGTACCACGCCCGGTAGTCGCGCACGTCGGCCTCGACCGCTGCGACCGACCGCTGGCCGTAGACCGTGGACGAATAGCCCAGCACCGTGATGCCCGCGTCCTGCGCCTGCCGGGCCAGGGTCTGGAAGTGCGAATCCGGTCCGGTCCCGGGGCCGCTGTCAATGTTCAGGAGCAAGACGCCGGGCGTTGGCCTAATGTCAATGGCCTGAGCCCAGATGTTGCTCGCGTAAAAATAGGCCGGAACGAATGTGTCCTGGCAGCCACCCGACGGTGTCGGGTCTTTGGGTGACGGCCCGCCCGGCGAGGTGCCGCCGCCGGGCGAGGTGCCGCCCGAGGAGCCCGACGGGCTGGTGCCCGACGCCAGCGACCCCGAGTCTTGAGACGAGCCGCGCGATCCGTGCGCCAGCGGCGCGTTGCGCGAGGTCGACGCCTTGCAGCAGCGGCCCGGCTGCTTCGACGGCGACGACTTGGCCGCCGCGGACGAGGGGCCGGACCCGGACGGCGACCCGGCCGTGGTGCCCGATAGCGGCCCGCCCGCGCTCGGCGGGGCCGCGGAACCGCAGGCGCACAGGGCCAGAGCGGGCAGCATGAGCGCGGCTACCGCCCGCGCGATAACCGGGATACGAACCGGAAAATGAATCCCCCGGCGCCGGCCGGCGGCCCCGGCCGCCCGGACCGACCTGGTCTGTGACGCAACGTCCACGCGCGCATCATCGCCCATCGTGACCGGGTTATGAAAGGCGAATAGCGTGATTCACGGATATACGGCTTATGCGAATGCCGGGGTGTTTGACCGGTCATGGCGCCGGTGTCGGGGCAGGGGGCCGAATATTACGCGGGGAATTGCCCGGCGGGGATCGGCGTTCGGCTGCTCGTGACCGCGACCGATCCGGGTGAGGCCGTGCTGGCGCAGGCTGTCGCCGCGTACCGGCGGGCGTTCGGCGCCCGCCTGCTGGCCGCCTACGCGCTGGGCAGCCTGGCCCACGGCGGCTTCAGCCCGCTGGTCAGCGACATCGACCTCGGGCTGGTCCTGCGCGACCCGGTCCGGCTGGCCGACCGGGTCACCGTCCGCCGGGTGACCGGCGCCGTCCAGGCGGGCGGCGCCGTCCAGTCGGGCGGCACGGGGCTGCACGAGCGGCTGTCGGTGTTCTGGGGCACGCCGGCCACGCTGGCCGGCCAGGCGCGCGGCGGCCGGTTTCCCCCGCTCGACCGGCTGGACCTGCTCGAGTACGGCCGCCTGCTCGACGGGCGGGACGCCCGCGACGCGGTCGCGCGCCCCGGTCCGGCCGAACTGCTGGTGGCCGGCGCCGAGTTCGCGCTCGGCTATCTCGGCGGCGCGCCGAGCCTGCCGGGCCGCGTCCGGGGCTGGGCCCGCGGCCGCCCCGGCCACGACCAGGCCCGGGAGGAGATCCGCGCGCCGGCCCGGCTGGTCGCCCGCGGCCCGCGGCGGCTGACCAAGGTCGTGCTGTTCCCGGTCCGGTTCCTGTACACCGCGGCCACTGGCCGGGTGGGCACGAACGCCCTGGCCGCCGAGCACTACCTGGCCACCCCGCGGGCGCCCGCCGCCGGCCTGGTCACCGCGGCCCTGGCCTGGCGGCGGGAGCCGCCCGCCGACCCGGACGCGGCCGCGGCGCTGGCCGGCCGCGAACTCGTCCCGCTCTACCTGCAGTACATCGACGACCACATCGCGCGGCTGACCGACGCCGGCCGGCCCGACCTGTCCGAACGCTTCCGGCGGTGGCGGGCGAGCCTGCTCGCTTGATATGGCCCCGGGTTTCCTACACCCCGCAGGTCTTCTCGGCCGCCAGGAACTGCGGCGAGTCGGTGTCGACGCCAGTCGGGATCCAGTTGGCCACGCGCCCGTCCACCTCGATGGGGTCCGGCCAGTCGGGATACCCGTGGGCGCGCATGCACCTCGCGGCCTTCAGCCCGCCGAGGAACTGCTGGCGCAACTCCGCGGCGGCCGGCGGGGTGCCATGCGGGAACAGGGACTCGCAGGCCTGGTAGGCCGCGGCTAGTGCGGGTCGCTGGGATTCGCGCCGGCGACGTAATACCCGTGGAAGATGATCCCGCCCACCGCGTCGTTCGAGGGCGGCGGGGTGCCCGGCGTCGCGCTGGCGACGTACGCGCCCGGCAGCCCGTGGCGGCCGAGGCAAGCCGAGAAGGCGTTCATCGCCTCGGCGATCGACGGCGGCCCGCCGGAACCCGCCGTCGCTGACGTGCCGGACGCGCCGCCGCAGGCCGTGGCCAGCAGGACGAGGCCGGTCGCCATGCGCTGGCCCATCTCCACCTTGCTGACCTGGTCACCGGAGAAATGGATGCGCGCCCCCAGGTCGATCTGCGATAACCCGGCCCGGGTCCGGTAGTAGCGCAGCATCGCGCCGAACACGCGCAGCGGGCTCACCGCGGGACCGAACCCGTCTCCAGCCGTCACGCTGCCTCCTTCGACAAGCTCCGACCCTCTTCTACACGCTCCGACACCGCCCGGGGCGGGCCCGACCGGTCCTGGACGGGTGGCGCCGGGTCCTTCCGCGCGCCGATTCCGGGCGCCATTCTAGGGAGCGGAAAGGGCCCCGGGCCACCGCCCCGGAACGGACCGGCCCGGCGACACTTCGTTCGGTGAAATTCATCGCCTGAACCGGCCTGCCCCGCGACACGGATAAGCCATGGCCCGGCGGAACCTGCCCGCCCTTTCTGACCATTACGCCAGCCCACGCAAAGGAGCGAACGCCATGCCGCCCGCGCCTGATGACGACGCCGACCCCGAGCAGGAACTGGACCGCCTGCGGACCGCGTTCCCGCAATTCCTGATCGGGCGCGAGTTCATCGGCGGCCGGCCGCGCTACGTGGCGCGCCGGCTGACCCTCGGCACGCGCCCGCACACGGTGATCACCGCGGACCCCGCCGAGCTGCGCGCGGCGCTGCCGGAGTCGCCCGCGCCGGGCCGCCGTCGTGAGCGGCCGCCCGGCGCCGGCTGATGCGGCGGCTACGGGCGGACCCGGGCCAGCATCAGGGTGATGTCGTCCTCGCCTTGTTCGCGCAGCGTCTGGGTGACCTTCTCGCAGGCGGCGTCGAGGGCGCCGCCGGGCTCGCCCAGGGCGGCCGACAGCGCCTGGCTCAGCGCGGCCATGCCGTCGTCGATCGGCCGGCTGCGGCTCTCCACCAGCCCGTCGGTGTACAAGGCGAGCACGGCGCCGGGCGGCAGGCTGAACCGGACCGATTCGAACGATCCGGCGCCGAGGCCCAGCGGCAGCCCGGCCGGGACGTCGAGCACCTCGGTCCCGCCGTCCGGGGCGACGAGCACGGGCGGCGGGTGACCGGCCCGGGCGATCTCGCCGGTGCCGCCCGACGGGTCGATGACGGCGTAGATGCAGGTCGCGTACGGGGCGGCGGCCATTTCCCCGGCCACGGCGTCCATCCCGGCCGCGATCGTGTCCAGCCTTTGCAGCACCTTTTCCGGCGCGGGCTCCAGGCCGGCCAGCGTGTGCGCGGCCGTGCGGAGCTGCACCATGACCGCCGCGGCTTCCGGGCCGTGGCCCATCGCGTCGCCGACGATCAGCACCGCTCGGCCGTCGGGCAGCGCCACGATGTCGTGCCAGTCGCCGCCCACGACGTTGTCCCCGACCGGCTGGTAGACCGGCGCGACCTCCAGGCCGTCCGGGACCCGCGGCCGACCGGGCAGCAGCCCCCGCTGCAGCGCGAGGGCGGTCCGCCGCTGCCGGGCGTACAGCCGGGCGTTGTCGATGCACACCGCGGCGCGGGAGGCCAGCTCGCTGGCCACCGCGATGTCACTGGGGTTGAACGCGGGGCCGGCCGGGGTGCGCCCGAACGTCGCGCACCCGACGATCACGCCGCGGGCGATGAGCGGCATGGCCAGGAACGAGACGTAACGCTGGACGGCCTGCAGGCCGCTGGGGTGCCGGGCGAGCCGCTCGAAGGTCTCCCGGTCGAGCTGGCTGGACAGCACCGGGTTGCCGCCGGACATCGCCTGCGACCGGGGGCTGTCTGCGCCGAGGTAGAGCACCTCGCCCGCGGGCAGCACGCTGCGGGTGAACGCGCGGTCCTGGCCCGCCATCCGGGCCGCGAGCCGCCGCACCGCCGCGCCCTCCCCGATGTGCGGCGAGGCCGGCTCGTCGGCGGCCAGCAGGCGCTCGGCCGCGTAGATCACCGCCGCGTCGGCGAACCCGGGCACCGCGGCCTCGGCCACCTCGGACGCGGTCTGGGCCAGGTCCAGGCTGCTGCCGATCTTGCTCGTCGCCTCGCTCAGCCAGCTCGGCGCGGGCTGCGGCCAGGCCCGCGCGGCGATCATCAGCACGGCACCGCCGGGGCCGGCCAGCGGCTCCCAGCGGAGGGCGAACCGTCCTTCGCCCAGCGAGCCGCCGGCCACGGTCGCGGTGTGCGTCCGCCCGGCGGCGACCTCCGACAGGGCCCAGCCGATCAGCTCGCGGTGGCCCGGGCCGGTCATCAGCACGTCACACACGTCTCGCCCGACCACCGTGTGCGCCTCGGGCCCGAACATCGCCGTCGCCGATACCGACCAGGACACCACCCGCCCGGCCGCGTCCAGGGTGATGGCGGCCAGGCCGGCCAGGTCAGGCTCACGCCGCCGTGGCAGCTCCTGCAGGCCATTCCCGGTCATCGGTAACTCCACCACTTGCACCAGCCTTTGACACGCGGACCCGGGCGTCCGTCCGGGCCGTGGACGCAGGCCATTCACCCTAGGGCGGTCCTGTGGCGCCCGCCATTACCCGTACGCTTAGATATCGTGCAAACACGAAATGTATCGCATCAGAGGCGCCCAAACGACCCGACGACGCGCACTGATTAGATGTGATTGACCGGCGCTGGCCGTTCGGGCCGTTACGTCCGGGAGTCGAGGGGGGCAGGAGGCACATGGTGGCGGACGAGCCGGAGTGGGTGCCATCCGAGGTCGACGTCAGGCGGGCGAACGTGGCCCGGGTCTACGACTACCTGCTGGGCGGCCACCACAACTTCCTGGCCGACCAGGACGTGGCCCGGGCGCTCGCGGCGGTCGAGCCCGAGGTCCGGGCGATCGCCCGGGCTAACCGCGCCTTCCTCGGCCGGGCCGTCCGGTTCCTCACCGCGGCGGGGATCGGCCAGTTCCTGGACATCGGCTCGGGCATCCCCACCGAAGGCAACGTGCACGAGGTCGCCCAGCGCGCGAACCCCGGCGCCCGGGTGGTCTACGCCGACGTCGACCAGGTCGCGATCGCGCACAGCAAGGCCCTGCTGGCCGGACACACGAACGCGGCGATCATCGAGGGCGACCTGCGCGAGCCGGAGAAGATCCTGGACCACGAGGTCACCCGGCGGCTGATCGACCCCGGCCAGCCGACCGGGCTGCTGCTCGTCTCCGTCCTGCACTACGTCGTCGACTCCGTCGACGTCGGGCGGATCATGACCACGCTGCGCGAGGCGCTCGCGCCCGGCAGCTACCTGGTCATCGCGCACGGCACCGCGGAAGGCAAGCCGCAGACCGTGCGGGCCGCGGAGAAGGTGTTCAACCGCGGCGTGGCCATGCAGGTCCAGGTGCGCACGCGCCCGGAGATCCTGCGCCTGTTCGGGGACTTCGAGCTCACCGAGCCCGGGCTGACCTACCTCCCGCTCTGGCGGCCGGACTCGCCCGCCGACGTGCCCAGCGACCCCAGCAGGTACTGGTGCCTGGCCGGGGTCGGCCGCAAGCCGGCCTGACCGCTGCGCGTGACCGTCGCGCCGGTCAGCCGCCCGGGGCGCGCACGACGGCGCCGTCCTTCATGACGAAGTCCGGCGTCTCCAGCACCCGCACGTCTTCCAGCGGGTTGCCGGGCACCGCGATGAGGTCGGCCAGGTAGCCGGCCTCGATCCGGCCGACCCGGTCGTCCCAGCGGATGAGCTCGGCCGCGTGCACGGTGGCGGAGCGGATCGCCTCCAGCGGGCTCTGCCCGTAGCGCACCTGATAGGCGAACTGGCGGGCGCCCAGGCCGTGCGGGTAGACGCCGCTGTCGGTGCCGAACGCGATGCGCACCCCGGCGGCCACGCACTTGGCGAACCCGTCCCGCTGGGTCTGCGTGGTCTCGTCGTTCTTGCGCAGCACGTCGGCGCGCCAGCCCCGCTCCCGGCCGACCTGCGCGATGTGGTCGCCGTCGTAGATGTCCGCGACCAGGAACGTCCCGGCCGCCGCCATCATCTCGATCGCCTCGTCGTCCATCAGCGAGCCGTGCTCGACCGACCGCACCCCGCCGCGGACGGCGCGTTTGATGCCCTCCGCCCCGTGAGCGTGCGCGGCCACGTCCGCGCCGTACAGCGCGGCCTCCTCGACCGCGGCCCGGATCTGCTCCTCGGTGAGCTCGGGCGCGCCCGGCAGCCCGCCCGGGGTCAGCACGGCCCCGGTGGCGATGAGCTTGACCAGGTCCGCGCCGCCGTGCAGCACCCGCTGCACGGCCCGGCGCACGTCGTCCACCGACGCGACCACGCCGACCCGCAGCTCATACGGCACGACCGCGTCCACGTCGGGAGCGAGGCCGGTGATATCTCCCCCGCCGCCCGGGCAGGTCACGTACGCTCCCGCCACGCGCATCCGGGGCCCGGGAATCCACCCCGCGTCGATGGCGTCCCGCAGCGCGACGTCCACGAACGCGCGGAACGTCCCCACGTCGCGCACCGTAGTGAAGCCGCCGCGCAGCATGTCCCGCGCGTTCCGCGTCCCGGTCAGCGCCTCCTGCGCCCCGCTCCGGGTCAGCAGCTCCGCGTACCCGTGGCCGCTGTCGACGTTGCCGACCAGGTGGGTATGACAATCGATCAGCCCGGGCAGCGCGACCCGGTCCGGCAGGTCCACGAACGTGGCGCCCTCACCCGCCGCCTCCGCCGCCGCGACGACCCCAGCGATGCGGTCACCCTCGACCACGATCGCGCGGTCCGGCCGCAACTCCCCGGACACCACGTCAAGCACCAGGTCAGGACGGATAATGGTCCGCTCAGAATTCGCCACCCTTCAGTGTAGATAAACC
>Ga0102924_1000958_pt1 | contig 34416 bp, 37 predicted proteins | sample PaiPotPPM11metaG_FD_80116 | JGI IMG/M metagenome (GOLD analysis project Ga0102924, IMG submission 80116) | Iron sulfur acid spring bacterial and archeal communities from Banff, Canada, to study Microbial Dark Matter (Phase II) - Paint Pots PPM... ...
CGCTGAAGTCTTCGACCGCGAGCGAGCCCAGCACACTGCCGTACAACATGCCGCGCCGGAGCACATCTTGCCCGTCACCCGAGCGGGCGATCGCCCCCATCAGCCCACCGGCAAACGCATCGCCGGCGCCGGTCGGATCGCGCACCGTCTCCAGTGGATGAGCGGGCGCCAGGAAGACGCGGTCGCGGGTGAACAGCAGCGAACCGTTCTCGCCGCGCTTGATGATGACCGCGCGCGGCCCGTAGGACAGGACGGCGCGCGCTGCCGACGGCAGGAACCGCTCGCCCGAGAACTGCACCGCTTCCTCATCGTTCATCAGGACGCAGCCGACCCGTCGAAAAAGCCGCTCGAGCCCGGGCCGGGCGGTGTCGAGCCAGAGCTTCATGGTGTCGCAGGCGATGAATTCGGCGTCAGGCACCTGCTCCAGCACCTCGAGCTGTAGCTCGGGTTGGATATTGGCGAGGAAGACCACCTTCGAGTCGCGGTAGGCGGGCGGCAGCGTCGGATGGAAGTCGGCGAAGACGTTGAGCTGGGTGTCGAGGGTTTCCCTGTTCTCCAGGCGGACGCCGGTGTAGCGGGCGGTCCAGCGGAAGGTCTTCCCGGGGCGCACCTGCAGCCCGGTGAGGTCGATGTGGCGGGATTCAAGGAGCTGGCGGTGCTCTGGCGGAAAGTCCTCGCCGACGACCCCCACCAGGCGGATCGGGGCAAACATCGCGGCCGAGAGGCAGAAATAGCTGGCCGCGCCGCCCAGGATCTCACTCGCCGATTCGGTCGGCGTCTGCACGGCATCGAGCGCGACCGAGCCGACGACGAGGATTGGCCTGACGTTCCGCCCGCTTTTCCACGCCGGAGCGGGCTTATTGTTTTCCATCAGAACTTCAAGTGGGAGACGACGTTGTACTCGGACAGGTTGGCCGCGCCCTTGAGAAATTTCAGCTCGATCAGAAAGCTGATGCCAACCACCCGGCCGCCCAGCTGTTGCACCAGGTTGGCCGTCGTGCGCGCCGTTCCGCCGGTCGCCAGCAGGTCGTCGACGATGACGACCGACTGCCCTGGCTTGATCGCGTCCTTGTGGATCTCGAGCACGGCCGAACCGTACTCCAGCGCATAGGCTTCCGAAAGCTTCTGGCTGGGAAGCTTGCCTTCTTTCCGGACCGGGATGAAGCCGGCCCGCAGCAGGTAGGCGAGCGCGCCGCCGAAGATGAACCCGCGCGACTCGACCCCCACCACCAGCTCGACCGCCTTTCCGCGGTAGGTCTCCGCCATGATGTCGACCGCCTGGCGGAAGGCGGCGGCATCCTGAAGCAGCGTCGTGATGTCCTTGAAGAGGATGCCCTCTTTGGGGAAATTCGGTACGTCGCGGATCTTGTCCGCAAGCGCTTGCACCACCGCGCCATCGTCCGGCACGCGTGTAGTTTAGGGTCCGGCCTCTATTTTCGAAGGGGCGACGCCGGCCCCTGGCCAGCGGGGGACTTCCATTTCGAATGGTAGAGCGGAATGGGCGTTGGCCGCGGCGCCGGCTGCTTCGGCATCGTCACCACCGGCGGTGCCGGAGTGGCGGGCGCAGCCGGGGCGCCCGGCCATGGGCCGCCGACGAGTCGTGCGAAGGCCGCCAGGGTGGTCCAGCCGCTGACCCGCTGCCGGTGGAGCCACCAGAGTTCGCCTGGCTGATGCCCGGCCCCTGGCATGGTCGAGGCGGCAGACTCGAACCCCATGGCGCGGGCCTGGCCGGCCAGGTACCCGTTGAAGCTGCCGTACGGGTAGGCGAACTCAACCACGCGGTGGCCGAGCATCTGCTCGAGGGCCTGCTTGCTTTGCAACATCTCGGCCCGCGCGCGCGATCTCGAAACCCGGGCGAGCGCGACGTGGTTCATGGTGTGGGCCCCGATCGTGAACCCCAGGCGGTCGGCGGCCACCACCTGGGACCAGGTCATGAACGAGCCCCGCCCGACCAGGTTCGGGACGACGTAGTCGGTGGCGGTGAACCCGTACCGGCGCATTTCGGGCACCGCCGTGGTGTAGAAGTCGGCGTAGCCGTCATCGAAGGTCAACACGACCGACCGCGGCGGCAGCGGACGATGCGTCCGGATGGCAGCGATTGCCTTGGAGAGCGGGATCACGTTGAAGTGGTTGCGGGCCAGGTAGCCCATCTGGGCATGGAACTGGGCCGGCGTTACCGAGAGGGCGAACCCGGTCCGGTCGCGGGGATCGGGATTGACGCGAATGTAGTGGTACATGAGGACCGGCACACTGGTGTACGACGTCGCGGAGGCCGAGGCCGACTGGGGGAACAGCCCAAAGAGCAGCCCCAGCGTCAGCAGCGCCAGCAATGGGCGTGTCGGGCGAGTGCTCCGGGCCACAGCTTCTGTGATACGCCCGCATCCTTACGAAACCGCCGAAGGGAAGGCAACGAAGCAGCCTGAGCCCTGACCCGCCCTTTCGCAGGACTGTCAGCGGGCAGCGCGAATAATGGCCCACTCCTCTGCGTTGAGCGCGCGCAGCGCGACCAGCGCGACGAGGTAGACAGCCGCCCCGAGGATGATGACGACGGCCAGTGGCCACGATCGCATCGAGTAGACGACGATTCCCATAATGGCCGCACTGGCAAGCACCCGTGCGCCGCCACCACCGATGGAGAGGGGGAGCCGGTGCCGTCGAAGCAGCCACCACCCGCCGGCAAACAGTGCGACCTCGGTCGCGGTTGAGGCGGCCGCCGCGCCGAGGTAACCGTAGAGCGGAATTAGGAGCAGGTTGAGAACCAGGTTCACGGCGAGTGTGAAGAGCGCCAGGCGAGTGAAGTCGAGCTGGCGGTTGATGGCGGTCAACGTGTAGATGAATGCGTTGTTGACGAAGAGCAACACGACCGATGGCGCAAGGATTTGCAACGCCGGGATGGATTGTTCGAATCCGCGGGTGAAATGCACGATCGAATCGGCCATGACCCCCAGCCCTACCGCCAACGGAAGGCCGAGGATGGCGAGCATCTTGAAGGACTTTTCGTAGGCAAACGCCAAGCGGCGGCGGTCGCTCGCCCCCAGCAGCGACAGCGCGGGAAAGACCACGCCCATTGCGGACTGGGGAACCCAGGCAACGGCGTCGATGTACTTGTTCGCCGCCGAGTACCAGCCCACCATCTGGAAATTCTTCAAGAGCTGCAGGAGCACGATGTCCAGCTGGGCGTAGACGGTCGTGATGGTGAAGCCCAGGGCGAGCGGCAGTCCGGCCGTCAGCAGGCGACGGACGAACACCGGCTCGAGCCGAACGGCGACCCGCTCGTGCCACCGCCATCGCAAGACGGCGTACGCAAACAGGCAGGTGAACAGGTAGCTGATGGTGTAGACCCATAGGAAGGCGTCCCAGGTCGCACGCCGATTGATGGCCACGAGGGTCAGCGCGAGCAGCACGATCGACTCGGCCACGATGGCGATCGCTTCGTAACCCAACCGCCCCCGGATGTAGAAGACCGCGCGAAGCAGGCTCGAGTAACTGGTCGTCAGCAGGAGGGCGAAGGCGGCCAGGGTATACGGAAACAGCGCCGGGCTCAGCACGCGCAAGGCCACCGCCAGGATGAGGAGCGCCGCAAGTGACAGGAGGAGCCGAGTGCTCAACAGGTTCCCGAGGTAACGAGTAAACGCGCTGCGGTCTCGAGACGCGTCCCGAATGAATACGGTTTGCAGCCCGAGGTCGGCGACCACCCCGACGAGCGTGACGTAGACGATCATGGTGGCGAACCGGCCATAGTTGTCGGCACCCAGGTGGCGCCAGAGCAACACGACGACGACGAAGACCGCCAGCTTTGCCAGTGCGCGCGCTCCGACCACGAGCACGCTGTTGCGGAGAGTGCGGGAGGCGAGCCGCTCGGTCACGGCGCGGATTCTAGTTGAGTTCCGCCGCCAACTCCCAACCGGGGCCTCGGGCGGAACTTTTCGAGCGGCCGTACCGTCTTATAGATGAATGTTCGCTCGCGGCCTGATCGCCTGCCTGCTCGCCACGGTTCTTGCCGGATGCGGTGCCGGTCCGTCCTTGTTCGGGCCTTCCACGGGCACCGTCACCGGTCACGTGCAGATCCGGGCGTGCGGGGGCGCCTACCGGCCGGGGTCGACCAGCTGCCCGACGCATCCCTATGCGGGCGTGACCCTGACCTTTACGTCGCCGGCCGGCACAGGATCGGAAGAAGCGGTGACCACCGACTCGAGCGGTTCCTACCGCATCGACCTGAAGCCCGGGACATATACCCTTCGAGCCTCGGGGCCCGGTGACCAGACGGGCGACCTGGGCGGAGGGCGCCAGGTGGTCATCACCGCCGGGAAGACGGTCACCGCCGACTTCGTCTACACCATCCAGCTGCTATAGCGCGCGTTCCTTAACATCTGTGGATGCAGACGACCGGCAAGCCTCGGGTTTTTTCAGGCATTCAGCCGGACGCCAGCCCGCACCTCGGGAACTATCTGGGCGCTATCCGGAACTGGGTTCGCAACCAGGATCGGTACGAGAACATTTTTTGCATCGTCGATCTCCATGCCATCACGCTTCCCCAGGATCCGGCGAAACTCCGCGAGTTCACTCTCGAATTGGCCGGCGTCTTGCTTGCGGCGGGGATCAAAGAGGACCAGGCGCTATTCGTCCAGTCGCACGTGGCGGCGCACGCGGAGCTCGCCTGGATCTTCGAATGCTTCACTCCCATCGGCTGGCTGGAACGAATGACTCAGTTCAAGGATCGAACGGCGCGACACGGGAGCGAGCGAATCGGGGCGGGGGTGCTGACCTATCCATCCCTGATGGCGGCGGACATCATGCTGTACGACGCAAAGTACGTGCCGGTCGGCGAGGACCAGCGGCAGCACCTCGAGTACACGCGCGACATCGGGCAGCGCATGAACCAACGGTTCGGAAACATCCTGGTCGTTCCCGAGCCGCTGATCGAGAAGGCCGGCGCCGAGATCAAAGGGCTCGACGACCCGGAGAAGAAGATGAGTAAGAGCATTGCTCGCGACAATCCCGGCCACGCCATCTTCATGCTGGATCCGCCCAACGTCATCCGGAAGAAGCTGGCGCGCGCGCAAACAGATGCTGAGCCGGCCGTCAAGTTCCCAGCCGGAGCGGGGGTCCGCAACTTGCTGGAGATCTATCGAACGATCAAAGAGAAGGATTGGCCCGCGGTCGAGCAGGAATTCGCGGGCAAGTCATATAGCGTGCTGAAGACTGCCGTGGCCGACGCCGTGATTGAAGCATTGACGCCGATTCAGCAGCGCTACCAGCAAATCCGAGCCGACGATGCCGCGCTCGTCAAGCAGCTGCGCCGTTCGGCCGATCGCCTGGCGCCGATCGCGAACGCCACGCTGCACCGGGTCCAGGAAGCGGTCGGCCTACGCTAGCGCGGTTTCAGCAGCTCATCGGACCGTGGGCCCTGGCCGGCGGGTGCCTCAGCGCCCTGGTCGCGCTGGGTCGCGTCGCGTTCAGTTTCGCCACCATCGGGATCTCGGGACAGCTGAACGACTTCTATGCCTACTGGGCCGCCGGCGTCCTGCTGAACCGAGGCGAGAATCCGTACGATGTCGCGGCGCTGGCGGCGGTACAGCAAGCCGCGGGCGTCTATGTCGAGACGGGCAGCGGATTCTCCTATCCCCTCTTCTTCGCCCACCTCATGCGTCCACTCTCCCTCCTCCCGCCGGCGACCGCCGCCGCGATTTTCTCTACCCTCAGCCTGGTCACCCTCGCCTTCGCGGTCGCCCTCCTGCTGCGGTCGCTCCCACAACTGCGCTGGCCGCTCGCACTGGTGGGTGGCGTGGCCGCGGGCCTTTTTCCGCCGGTGATCGGCTCGCTCTATTTCGGCCAGGCCAATCTCTTTGTCTTGCTCTTGCTGGCGCTCGCCTATCGCGCGGTCTTGCCGGGAGCGATGCTCGGCATCGCCAGCGTCATCAAGCTGTACCCGGTGGGCGGCTTCCTGGCCGCACTGACAGCGCGACCGCCCCGCTGGCGCCTGATCGCAGTTGGGATCGGTGTGCTGGGCGTGCTGCTGCTCCTGCAACTCGGCACGGGCGGCGGCAGCTTCTCGGGACGGACGGGATATTTCCTCGGCCCCGACACCTACTGGAGCAACGAGTCGATCAACGGCGGGCTGAGCCGGCTTGGGATCGACTCAACCTGGACCCACGCTCCGCTCCCCGGTTTCCCGGTCGAGGCCGCGATGCTGACCATCGTGATGCTGCTCGCCGTGGCCACGGTGGTCGTGTTGCTACGGGCACCGGACTACACATGGGAGGGCGCGCTCGCGCTGAGCCTCTGGCTGGGCGTCGTCAGCGCGCCAAAGAACTCGATCTGGAATTTCACACCGCTCTTGCTCGTGATCACCTTTGTGTTCGCGCGCCTGGCCGGGCGATGGTGGCTGGCGGCGCTCGGTCTCATGGGCTGGCTCTTCATCGAGCTGCAGGCGCAACTCGACGGCGCCCGGGCGACCGTCTACCAGGCCAGCCCGGTGCTGGCCTGGTTCTCGTCCGTCGGTCTCTACGGCGCCCTCATCCTGGGAGGACTGTGCGCCTACGTGGTACTTCGACCCGGACTAGCGGCCGACCGGCACCGCTTGCGGAGCCGGGGCTAGGCCAAGCTGGCGAAGCATCCCAAGCTGGTCTTGGACACCCCAGTGCTCGGTCAGTTTTCCGTTGACCACCTTCACGAAGTGTGCCTCTGCCCATGTCGCGTGCTTGCCTGTGGCAGGCATCCCGAAGATTTCACCATTGTGGGTGCCGCTCACCGTCACGTAGCTGGCGACAATGTCACCTTCGGCGATCTGATGATCGATCTTGTACTTGATGTCCGGAAAACCCTTGCGCAGCGCCGACGCAATCGCCTTGATTCCCTCGCGGCCCTGCGGAATGCCGGGCGGAGGGGTGCCGTGCTCGATGATGTTCGGCGCGCAAATCTCGTCGACGACCTCAACGCGTCCCTGCTCGAAGACCTCGAGGGGTATGCGCTGCGAGATCGCCTTGTTCTGTTCTGTTGACATGTGATGTCTCCTTAGTCCGGCTCCATATTGGGAAGTCGTGACTGATTGAGGTACGAGTTTGAAGGACCAGGCTCAGGCTCGATCCGGAGGATGGGAGGGACGTCCAGGCGTCCCGACATGCCTTAGCTCGTTGTATACCCATTTATCGCGGTGTTCACCCTGCGTTTTGGGGTTGGTCTGCTTCAGGCGGTGCCTTTCACCGGGCCTTCTGCGACCTTCTCTGTCACCTTGTACTCGAGATACATCCCGAGCATGAGGCGCGTTTGCGCTTCGAGTGCGGGCAGGACGCTGAAGAGCAGACCCACAATGGGATAAAGGCCGAGCTGCAGGTACGCCCACATCTGATGGAAGAACCCCCAGCTGCGCGGCATCGGCGGATTGATGCGACGCTCGACCAGGATCAGCGCCGCGATGTTGAGGAACGCGATGTTGATCAGGATGAAGGCGTAGAGCGCCAGGCGGTCGGCCGCCGTCGCCAGGTTCCAGTCCTCCTGGAGTAGCCGGGGAAGCGCCGCTCCGAAAAGGAGCAGCACCGGCAGCGTCGTCCAGGTCAGGTGGTTGAACACCATGTAGCCGTAGCGGCGCGCCCGCAGCCAGAGAGGGATCTCCGCATGACGCAGCAGCCGGACGGTGACGTACGGAATGTCGCTGACGCCCCAGGCCCAGCGCTTGATCTGGTTGTACTGGTTGGCGTGGGTCTTGACGCGCTCCCAGGGCATCCCGCGGTCGGAGGCTTCCGGCGCGTCACCGTAAATCGGCAAGAAGACCGGGACCATTTTCAGCTGCCCGCTGGTGGCGAAGAATGACTTCCAGTAGAAGCGCGAATCCTCGGGGATGACGTCCGCGTCCCAGTAGTCGGCCTTGATCACCAGGTCCAGGGACATCGAGTAGCTGCTAAAGGCGACCAGGCGGTCGGGGCGCGAAGAAAGGAACATCTGCCACTGGGTGCAGGCGCTGGCCATGATGCGCACCGCGAAGGGCACGCGCCAGAGGTTGTTGTGGAACATCGGGATCGGCTGGAAGACGCAGTCGAGGCGCTGGCGGTCCTGGACGTAGTGATGGGTGACGTAGGCGAAGTACTGGCGGTGGACGCGGAAATCCGAATCGAGATCGGTGACGATCACGTCCTTGGGGTCGAGGCCCATGGCCTCGAGCTCGCGCCGCAGCACCGGCCCGCCGTAGGCCATGGCGGCCGACTTGCCCACCACGATGCCCGGAAGGAGCGGGTCTTTGATATGGAAGAAGGCGCGTAGCCGGCCGCCGAATTCCTCCTGCAGGCGGCGGACATTGTCCCAGCCGGGGCGGTCGCTCTCCCGGGTGATGATCGCCACCACCTTGTTCTCGGTCGGATAGTCGGCATCGGCGATCGCCCGCACCGTCTCCCGCAGGATCTCGTAGGGCTCGGTGTAGGTGGGGATCAGGACGGCATGGACGATGCGCCGCGGATCGAGGGTGCCGGGCCCAACGGCGATCGCCAGGCAGCGCTGCCACCAGTCCTCCTGCATCTCGCGTTTCATCCTGCGGTACGTGGTGCGGATGCCGACCACCACCGTACCGGTCCGGATGAACCAATAGATGTCGATCACGAAGATCGCGAGCGCGATGTAGGGGGCGAAGACGAAGGACGCCACCACCGGCGCGATCAGGATGGTCCACGTCAGTGCGCCGGGGGCCACCTCGAGGGCGCGCTGGACGCGCCGCTGGCCCCTACTCAGGGATGCAGTCTTTGCCACCTCTTCCTACCCTAGTGCAACCCCACCAGAGCGCCTTGATTGTAGATGGCGCCGGCCGGCCGCCCAAATGGGTATTCGTATTGGGCCAAAGTGGCAAATGGCCCCTCTTGGCGTTATACTGGGGGCCGGGTTAGACGGGCGGTCGGTGTCGCCTGTCCGACGCTCCGCCGAACGGGTGGCAAGCTGTCGGCCCACCTGTGAAAGCCAGGCCCAATCTTATGCGCCACAAGGAGCGCCATTGACCTTACGGTTACCGCCTGTTGCCGCGGGGTCCCCGTTCGCCCATCGGGCCCCCGACGTGACGGCCATGCGGCTCAAAGTCTGCGCCGCGCCGGAGAGCCAGGCCGAGACCCTCCTCTCCCACCTGGGCCAGGAGGCGGTCAGCGGCTTGCTGACGGAAGCCACCGAGGGTGATGGCTACGTCGACCTCAAGCACGCGCCGGTGCGCTTCACGCTGAACCTGCAGAAGCGATCCGAGACCCGCATCGAGCGCTTCGGCCTGGTCGGCCAGCTCTTCGGCCTTCCCGGCCGCGACCTGGCCTTCGTCATCGAGCGGGTCCAGCCCGATCCCGATCCGACCAAGGACGCCGGCGACGTGCTGACGATCGAGGTCTCGGAAGTCGTGATGGAGCCCGCCACCTACGTGCCCGAGGAAGACTGGGTCCGCCGGCAGTTAACCGCCCTCGACGAGGCGGCCCAGCTGCCCCTGGTGCTGGCCGGCCAGGCCTTTGCCAACCACGAGCGCCAGTGGCTCACCTGGCAGGCGGAGCAGGATGCCCGGCCATACGAGGTCGAGACCGAGGGCGTCATCTGCAGCAAGTGCGAGAGCCTTCAGGCCAGCGGCGCCAAGTGCACCGTCTGCGGCGCGACCAACGGCGATCGGAGCGCCGGCGCGATGCTGGTCCTCAGCCGCCGCGGTGGGTTCAAGGAAGGGGACCGTGTCGTCATCCGCACCGCACACGGGGCGGAACGCGAGGGCACCTTGATCCGCGGCGAAGGTGGCGCCCGCCGGTGGCTGGTCAAGCTTCGGGAGGAGGGCACACTCGGGCCGGGGACGATCCGGCCGCAGCCGATCACGGCCGTTGTCGAAGTCCAGCAGCGGACCTTGAACGGGTTCCCCGCCGGCGACATCAGTTTGCGACGGGTCGCGGCCCTCCTGATCGCGCCCGACGAGGTGCTACCCCCAGGCATCGGTGAGCTTCAGCCTTTCGACGAACGCCTCAACCCCAGTCAGCAGCAGGCGGTCCGCAGCGCCGTCAACCTCTTCCCCGGCAGCATGCAGCTGGTGCAGGGCCCGCCCGGAACCGGCAAGACCACTTCGATCGTCGAAACCGTGCGCCAGCTGGTCGCGCGCGACCCCAACGTCCGGATCCTGATGACCTCGCATGCCAATACCGCGGTGGACAACGCGCAAGAGCGGCTGCAAGGTCTCGACTCGCTGCGAATGGTCCGGATCGCCGAGCCGGAGAAGGTCGACCCGAAGTTCCGCTCCAGCATCGTGGAAGCGGATGACCCGCGGGTGCGCAACGCGCATGTCGTCTTCGGGACCGTCAACCGCATCGCACTCGCCGCCAAGGAAGCCGAGATGTTCGACTGGCTGATCCTCGACGAGGCCAACAAGGTGCGCTTTACCGAGACGCTGCCGCTGCTCCGGCTGGCGCCGCGCTGGCTGCTGGTCGGTGATCACCGTCAGCTTCCGCCCGTGCTCGACGAGAGCGCCGCGGCCTTTCCCGTCGACGACGATGAGGCGAAGGCCCTGGTCCGGGATGCCAGCTTCTTCGAGTTGAGCTGGGCGGTCCTCCCCGAGACCAACGTGGTCATGCTCGACGAGCAGTACCGGATGGCTGCTCCGATCGGCAGCTATGTCTCGGTCGCCTCCTACGACGGCCGGCTGCGCAACTCGCCGGAAATGGCCGCCCTGCGTTCGCCTCTACCATGGCCGTTCAACCGCAACCTGACCTGGCTGACGATCCGCGGCCGGGAAAAGAAGGGCGGGTCGGGCAGCATATCGAACCGTGCCGAGATCGAGGCTGTTGGTCGCGTGGTACGACACCTGCAACGGCTGGGCCTCGAGCAGTTGCGGGTTGCGGTCATCGCCATGTACCAGGACCAGGTCACCCAGCTACGGCGTGAACTGCGCCTGGTGGCGCTGCCGGGCCTCGCGGTTGACACCGTCGATGCCTTCGAAGGTGAGGAGGCCGACGTCGTCATCCTCAGCCTGGTTCGCAGCAACGAGGCCGAGCGGATCGGCTTCTTGAAGAAGGCCCAGCGGCTCAACGTCGCGATCTCGCGTGCCAAGCAGCTGCTGGTGGTGGTCGGCGACATCGAGACGATGACCGGTCGTGAGGGACAGGACCTGTACCGACCGTTGCTGGAGCACGTCGAACGAGAGGGTCGGGTCGCCGGGATCGGCGCCCTGCACGCCATGGATGCGGCCGCGGGTGGCCGCCGTGGCGACCGTCGTCGCCAGCGACCGGGGGCGCCGGTCGGGCGACCACGACGGCGGCGGCGCGGCTTCAACCCGCGGCCGGTCACGCCGGGAGCGGCCGTGGCCACCAATGGAACGCCGGCGCCGGCGCCCGATGCGCCGCCCGCTGACGGTGGGACCGTACCTCCACGCAAGTTCCGTCGCCGCCGCGGGCGCCGCCGGAGCTCGTTCTCGCCAGCCAACGGCACCGCTCACGTCGAGGCGTCGTCGGATGGCGGGCCGCCCCAGCCGCCGGCCGCGAGCCAGGCGATGGAACGGCAACCCGCCGCGCAGGCTGTCGAGCGCGGCAGCTGACGACCCGGTAGGAAGGACCGCCGATGGCCAAGACGCCGGTCCAGCCGTATCTCGACCTCGCAGACTGGCGCCGGCGCGTAGGCGACCTCTACCGGCTCTCCGGTCCCAACCCCCTGGCCCGATTCCGACACGGTCGTGATGAGCTGTTTCGCACGCACCCTCAATCGCCGTTGAACGAGGAGGCACGGACGCGATTCAACGGCCTACGGTACTTCGACCACGATCCGGCGTTTCGGATCCACCTGCGAGTCGAGCCCGCCGACGCGGGCGATCCGCTCGAGATCGATACCGGCGGCGAGGATGGGGTGATCACCTACCGCCGAGCCGGCTCGCTGCGGTTTCGGCTGGGCAGGGAGGCCTGCCAGCTGACCGTCTTCAGTCTTGTGGGTTATGGCGGCGGCCTCTTTCTCCCGTTTCGCGACGCCACGTCGGGCCACGAGACCTATGGGGGCGGCCGCTACCTCTTCGACACGGTGAAGAACACCGATGGCCTGGCGCTCGAGCTGACGGCCGGGTCGGCCGACATCACCATCGACTTCAACTTCGCCTACAACCCCTCCTGTGTCTACGATGCGCGCTGGGCCTGTCCGCTCGCGCCGCGCGAGAACTGGCTGGCGGTCCCGGTCCGCGCCGGCGAGAGACTATTTCCATGAGCAAGACGGCGCTGATCACCGGCGCCTCCGGTGGCATCGGCTACGAACTGGCGCTCCTGTTTGCCCAGGATCGATTCGATTGCATCCTGGTGGCCCGCAGCCACGACAAACTCAACGCGCTGGCCGCCCGCCTGGAGAGCGAGTTTCGCATCAAAACGCTGGTGATCTCCAAGGATCTCTCAAGACCGACCGCCGTCGACGAGATCTTTGAAGAGGTCAGCGCAGCGTCGATGAAGGTCGACGTGCTGGTTAACAACGCCGGTTTCCCCGTCTTCGGCCTGTTCACGCAGACCGACCTGGCAGCCGAGCTGGAGATGCTGCAGGTCAACGTCGCGGCACTGACGACGCTGACCAAGCTGTTCCTTAAGGGCATGATCGAGCGGCGGTACGGCCGCATCCTCAACCTCGCCTCGACCGCGGCCTTCGAACCTGGGCCACTGATGGCCGTCTACTACGCGAGCAAGGCGTACGTGCTCTCCTTTTCCGAGGCGCTGGCGAACGAGCTGCGCGGCACCGGCGTCACGGTCACGGCACTGGCGCCGGGACCAACGCGTACCGGCTTCCAGAAGCGCGGACAACTGGAAGACTCACGCCTCGTGCAGGGGGAGATCGCCAACGCGCGATCGGTCGCGCTGGCCGGTTACCGCGGCCTGATGGCGGGCAAGACGATCGTCATCCCGGGCTTCGCCAACAAGCTGATCCCGTGGATCGTCAGGGTCTCACCCCGTGGCGTGGTCACCAGGGTGGTGCGGCGAATGCAGGAGCGGGTCCCGCACTAAGTCAGTTCGCCCGGCGAAAGCTCGCCGTCAGATGTCGGGCTAGCGGGGCGCCCTCCATCCCCATCTTCAGTTCGTAGCGAAGCGTCTCCCCGTCCATCCAGAGCGACCGGCTGATCGAGGTCACCGCCTTCGCCGTTGGCGTCCGACCGACGCTGGCGCACTCGACATCAACTCGCTGGCCATCGACCCGGCCCAGTGAAATTTCCGCGTAGCCAATCGGCTGCGCGATCACGAACTCCACGCGGCCATCACCGACGAGCCGGAGGTAGCCGGCCTCACCATGCATCGGCTGGGCGGTATCGATCGCCTCGGTCCGCTGCGTGTAGATCAGGAACGGCTTGCCATTGTGGCTGAAGCGGATCTCTTCCCGATAACGGAACGGCTTGATGCTCGGGTACTGGCCCTCGCCCTCCCCGCGCCAGGTGCCCAAGAGAAATGCGACGGGCATGAGGGCCGGATTCAGCTCGGTGGCGAGCATGGCCTTCATGTTAGAGGCTGAAAATGCCCTCGGCAGGACTCGAACCTGCGACGCCCGCCTTAGGACGGCGGCGCTCTGGTCCCCTGAGCTACGAGGGCATGCTCCTGGCGGCGCGCCAAAGAGAGGTTATCATTGACCTTCGCCGATCGGGGCGTAGCTCAGCCAGGTTAGAGTGCACGGTTCGGGACCGTGAGGTCGGTGGTTCGAATCCACTCGCCCCGACTCCCTTTTGAATTCGAGCTTTTGCGTTCAGGCGGCTCGAGCGAGCGCCGGCCGGATCGCCGGCAATGCGGCGGCTGCGGCCAGCAATTGCTCCCGCTGAAGCCGCCAGATGAGGCGCAACTCCCCCCATGGGTTCCGGGGAGCGCCCGCCAGGTCGAGGAGCTCCGACGTGGAAAGCGCCATCACTTAGTACAACGCCCATCGCCTTACGCCCAGCCTTACTGCGAATACGCGACCGCTACCGGTTGCCAGCAGCGTAGGCAGCCCGCTCGGCCGGACTACCCAACAGGCAGCGTGGATAAGACGACCCGCCCCTGCCGACCTGGCCGGCCTCCAGGTGCGCACACGAGAGGATGGCTCCCAGGGGGTTGCCGGCAAAATCGGTCACCCTATAGTCCACGGCCTCGAACGCCGGACACTCGCTGAAGCCAGGGGCGAAGGGGCGACGGAAGGTGCAGCGGTCAGCCGGCCGCGGCTCAAGGATGAGCTCGCTGGACATGACGTAACGATACATTCCCGATACAGCCATTTCACTCCGCAAGCATCGCCGCGCCTGAGGCATGTACCAAGGGGACAGATAGATGACGGGCCGAACTTTCTTCGCCATGCTGATGTTCGCGGGCATGATTGGGGCCGTGATATGGTTCTTCGTCCTGCCAGCCCTGACAACGTACAAGCCAAGTCTGCCCTGATCACGCAACGATCAGTAGCGCGATGCCCGCCAGGATCGTGAGCGCGCCGCCAAGCCGGATCCAGGCGCCGCGCCGCTCCCCGAGCCGCCAGATTCCCCAGGCCGTGACCAGCACGATGGCCGATTCGCGGAGCGGTGCGATGATCGCAAGCGGCGCGACACTCAAGGCGAACAGAATCATGAAATAGGCGGCGGTCATCAAGACGGCCACCACCAGTGAGATGGCCGGCTCGTCCGTCAGGCGCGACCCGGGAACGCGACGGATGGTCGTGAAGGCGACCAGGAAAATCGCGCCAAAGAACCAGAGGAGCCAGGCATACAGCCAGGGCGGACCAAGGCGGACCCCAATCCGGTCCAGCGAGGTATAGGCCGCGATGAGGACGCCGGTCAGGAGCGCAGGCCCAAGCGCGGCACCGGCAGTCGTCGGCCGCCGGATCGCCCAGATCCCGATGAGCAAGCACAGGATGCCGAAGAAGGCAGTGAGGTGAAGGCGCTCGCCCAGTAGGGCCAAGCCGACCAGCACGGCCAGGAGCGGGGCCGTACCGCGGGCGATCGGGTAGACGACCGAGAGCTCACCGCGCTGGTACGCGGTCGAGAGCGTGATGAAGTACAAGAGCTCGAGGACGGCCGAGCCGATGACGATCAGCCAGCCCACCGGTGGTAGCCCGGGACGCCCGTTGACGAACCAGGCGACGGCCACCGGAGGCAGCGACGCAATGGTTCCCAGGGACACCGCCCGTGCCGCCAGCGCGAGCGGATTCTCCGAGGCCTTCAGGAGCGCGTTCCAGGCGGCGTGGAAGACGGCCGCCAACAGGACCAGCGGCAACACGGCCAACGGCACGAACGGAGTCTAGTCATCCACAATCGGGGTGGGATCCCCCGCGCCCATAGTGATACCCTTGATGTTAGGTATGGCGCAAAGGACGGCGCGCAAATCAGGGACCGCGGCCGCACGGGCCGAGCGCAAGTCAGAGACCGCAGTCGGACGGGCGCCGCGGGCGATCTGGCGGGGGACGATCTCGTTCGGGATGGTCAGTATCCCCGTCAATCTCTACACCGCGACCGAATCGCATGACGTGCATTTCCACCTCCTGCACGAGCGCGACGGTGTCCGGTTGAAGAATGTTCGCTGGTGCCCGAAGGATGAGAAAGCGGTCCCCTGGGACGACGTCGTGCGGGGATTCAAGCACACCAAGGGGCGCTATGTGCCCATCACCGATGAGGACCTCGAGCATCTCCCGGTGAAGACCGTCCACACCGTCGACATTTCCGACTTCGTCAAGCTGGAAGAGGTCGACCCGATCTACTTCGACAAGGCCTACTACCTCGCGCCGCAGGAGGCGGGGGTGAAGGCGTTTGCTTTATTGCGCCAGGCGTTAGAGCAGACGGGACGCGCCGCCGTCGCCAAGGTGGCGATCCGCGATAAAGAGAATCTCTGCCTGGTCCGGCCATATCAGGATGTCCTGACGATGGAAACGATGCTCTATGCGAACGAGATCCGGTCGACGCAGGAGATCGTGGTCGACGGGGCCGAGGTATCGCCCAAAGGACTCCAGATGGCGGTCTCGTTGATCGAGAACCTGAGCGACAGCTTCGACCCGCAGCGGTATCACGACGAGTACCAGGCGGCGCTGAAGCAACTCGTCGATGCCAAGGTCGAGGGGACGCCGCTGCCCGCGCCGCCATCCGAGCAGGGAGAGAAGGTGGTCGACTTGATGGAGGCCCTGCGCGCCAGCGTCGAGGCGACCAGGAAGAAGTCGTCCGGCGAAGCCAGTGGCAAAGCGCCCGCGGTACGCACCCGGACGATTTCGTCGCGCCGTCGAAAGAGCGCCTGAGCTACGGCCAGAAGAGGTGGCCGAGCAGCATCCCGATGATGACCGCCACGACGTAGCTCACGCCGGGGTAGGCGCGGACCACTGACCGGACCAGGTTCGTGATCGGATCCCGTCCCTGGCCCAGGGCAATCGTCTCGCTGAGCATCATCAGGAAGATCACGCCCACGAAGAGCGTCGCGATCAGCGAGAGGATGGCGCCCGGGCTAATTTGCAGCACGCCGACCTATGAGTTCGCGGATCCGGCGCGGGGCGGGCGCGAGGAGCCCGGTGGCCGGTCCCCAGAGAAAGTGGCCGACCGTGATCCCGACCAGGATCGCGACCACGAAGGCCAGGCCCGGAAAATCGTGCACCATCTCCCGAAAGTAGTCGGAGATTGGTTTGTTGCCGGTGAACAACGCCCAGGTCTCGAAGACCAGGAGGAGGAAGATCGCGCCGACGAAGGCGGTCACCAGCAACGAGAAGAGGTTGCCTCGGTTGATAATCATCGCGGCGAGCTTATCAACGCCGCCGCGATAGGGCCAGTCCTAGCCCTTCCAATCGACGAGGAATTCTTTCTCTTTCTCCTCGACCTTCGCGCCGATCATCGGGTGGAGTTCGATGGCGGGTGAGTATCGGCTGGCCGGGACGGTCCGGCCCAGCGCCTCGGCCATGGCACGGACGTAATGCGGGCCGCCACCGCAGCAGATCCCGATGTAGTTGACGCCCAGCGCCTGCGCCTGGCGGGCGTAATCGGCCATCTCGAACCGGGTGCACAGAAAGGACTCGAGCGCGATCGGAAAGACGTTGGTCCCATCCGCGGTTTTCAGCGACTCGAACGTCGGCATCGAGGCCTGCGTCTTGTAGGGGACGGGCTGAGCGGCGACGTAGCTGCTGACCGCGCCTCGAACCTGCGCGATGATCGGGAGCATGGTCGCCGGACCCCGATCGCAGTTCAACCCGACGATATCGGCCCCGTGGTCAGCCAGGATCTTGCAGGCGTCGACGTAGCCATAGCCATCCCAGGTCTGATGCGGTCGCGTGGTGGCCAGCGTCACCATGGCCGACAGGCCCAGTTCCTTGATGACCTGCAGCGCGATCAGGGCCTCGCCGAGATAGTCATTGGTCTCCGCGATAACGAAATCGATGCCCTCGTCCGTAGCCCACGACAGCTGCTCTTCGTACATCGCGCGGACCACCCGGGAGGATGCCTCCTTGTCCTTCGGGTCGTAGGCCCAGGTGTTGCAGATGTCTCCGGCGACCAGGGCGTCACCTTCCCGCGCCACCTCGTTGGCGATCCGCACCGCCTGCCGGTTCATCGTTTCCAGGTCGTTCTCGCGACCGACGTCCTTCAGCTTCCCGCGGTGGGCGTAGTAAGTGAGCGCGACCATGACGTCGGCGCCCGCCCGAAGAAATTCGCGGTGCAGCTCGCGCAGCGCGTCGGGAAAATCGAGAACGACTTCAGGCACATAGGGGCCGGCCTTGATGTAGCCGCGCCGCTCGAGCTCGAAGACGTAGCCCTCCGCACCCAGCACGACGCCGGCCTTCAGCCGATCGAGGATGCCGCGTGCGCTCCTACCCGGCACGGCTGACCTCAAAACGCTCGGGCGCGAAGCGCGAGACATCCTCGGCCGTGGAGTTGTCGAAGGCCAGTTCCATCAGGGTCCGGCCGATCAGCGGGGCAAACTTGTAACCGGTGCCGCGCCAGCCGGTCCCAACAGCTCCACCGGGCAGCCCGGGGATCGCTCCCAGGATGAAGTTGTCATCTGCCACCAGATCATACGAGCACTGGTCGGCGCCCTGGACATCGACGACGCGCGCGTCTTTGAGCACCGGCATGCACTCGTTGACGAAGCTCTGCACGCTGTTGATCGAGGTGACCTGGGTGCGCACGTCTGGGGGATTGTAGTAGCCGATCTTGACCCCCGGCGTCTTCCCTTCGAGCCACGGGTGGCCGTAGATCCCGACGTCGAGGTAGGCGAAGACGGGAAGACGATCGGGCGCGAACATCGCGCGCTTTTCGGGCGGCGGGATCAGGTACTTGGACTCGCTCGGCCGATCGGGCCGGAGCGGGAGCCGCAGGTCGCACCCCTCGATCCGCGCGAGCAGCTCGTTGGTGCCGAGCCCCGCGGTGATCACGAGACGCTCGGCGACGCGCTCTCCCGCGGCAGTGTCGATCGCGATCGTGCCCGCCCGCCGGCTGATCCGGTGGATCGCGGTATCTTCCTCGATCGGCACCGCGGCATCGCGGAGACGCTGGCGCAGCGCCGCGGTGATGGGTGTGACATGGAGAACGCCCGCCTCGACGTCCAGCCGGCCGAGGTCGACGTCGAACTGAGGGAACCGAGCCTTAAGGCCCTCGCGGGTGAAAGCCTCGGCCTTGAGGTGCAGGCCCTCGAGAACCCGGTAGCTCTGCTCCGCGTAGGTTTCGGACAGCGCGGGCGTGATGCTGGCTTTGGCGATGTTCAGGCAGCCGCATTCGATCAGGAACGACTCACCCGTCTGACGCTGGAAGTCGAGCCACAACTTCCGCGCCTCGAAGGCCAGCCGCGCGTAAACCGGATCGAGATAGTCGTTGCGAATCGATCGCGTCAGACTGAAGGAGGCCGCTCGAGGGTCGCCGATGCGCCACTGGTCCAACAGCAGGACCCTGGCCCCGCGGCGGCGGGCGAAGTCGGCGGTGAAGAGGCCCATGACGCCGGCGCCGATGATGGCGAGGTCGTAGATGGCGGCGGCTCAGCCGGCGGGACGGGTGCAGTACCGCAGATAGTGGGCGCGGTAGCCGAAGAGCCATCCGATCGGGGCCAGCGCCGGAAGGCCGAGCCGCAACCATAAAGGTTGTCCCAGCGTCCGGGTCTCCCGGCGGTAGGCGGCGGCGATCACGGCCCACTGCAGCATGTTCCCGAGGCCGCGAAGGTGGTGCCGGCCATCGCGAGCCAGGCCAAAGGTGGTTTCAGAGAACTCCTGCTTCAGCAGGCCCGGCCGGAACTCCACCACTAAGTGGGCTTCGACGTCGCCGCCATTCCAGAGGCAGTGCGCGGTTCGCGGCGGCACCGCCAGGTGCTGGCCGGGTCCGAGCTCGAACCGGGCGCCGTGGATCGAAAACGAGGCGGTTCCCGAGACCACGGTGAAACGCGACTCCTGGATTGGGTGGGTGTGGGGGGCGCCGACGCTACCGCCGGGCGCGAGCCAGGACTCGTACTGCACCAGGGCGCCGTCGGTTTCCGGCGCGGTTTTCAGAAACCGGATCCGCTCGCCGTGGAGCGGGTTTTCAATGATCGGACCGAGTATGGGCGGCGTCACCTCGTAAAAGTGTTTTGCGGAGTATGGCAGAAGCCGCGCGGCGCCGCAATAAATTTCGCCACAGGTGTGCAACAATGCCGTCAACTCGTCCGTGAAGCCCCTCGTTTTCGCCAATTTTCTGGCACCGAACATGACCTCGGTCTACGCTGCCGTGGCGGCGCGCGTCGGCCAGGCACTCGGTATGCCGGCCGAGCTGATCGAAGGCCGTGACTTCGAACAGCTTCGGAATGGGTCCGTCGACCTGGCGTTCCTCTGCGGGCTTCCCTACGTCCGTCTGTCCCAGGAGCGCCCCGGCATGCTTCACCCGCTGGCGGCTCCGGTGCTGGACGAGCCGCGCTACGAGGACCGCCCCGTGTATTTCTCCGACGTCATCGTGCGGTCAGACAGCCCGGCCGGCTCCTTCGGCGATCTCCGCGGCCGAAGCTGGGCCTACAACGACCCGGACTCCCTCTCCGGCTGCCTGCTGGTCCGGTATCACCTGCTGCGGATGGGCGAGACCGAGGCGTTCTTCAGCAGCGTGACCTTCTCCGGCCGCCACCAGGAGTCGATCCGCCGGGTCGTCAACGGCGAGGTGGACGCGTCGGCAATCGACTCCCAGGTCCTGGGCGTCGAGTGCTTGCACAACCCCGGCCTCGCCCGTAGGCTCCGGGTCATTGCTGTCCTTGGCCCCTCCACGATCCCGCCGGTCATCGCGACGGGCACGGTTCCACAAGAGATTCAGGCCCGTGCTGGCGACGCGATCTGTGCGCTTGGGGGCGATGCCGTGGGCCGGGACGCTCTGGCAAGCGGCCTGATCCGGCGTTTCACGCCGATCGAGGATCGGGCCTACGACGACATCCGGCAGAAGATGGCGTTCGTGGACAACGCTATCGTCGGGCGCCCTCCAGCTCCGCCGGCACTCGCTGGATAGCCGCCACGAAAGATTGCGGGGTGAGCACTCCTCGGAACTGATCCCCGTCGACCACGGCCACCCAGGTGGCCTGATGGATCAGCATCTGCGAGAAGGCGTCATACAACGTCCGGTCCGCACCGATGATCGCATCGAATGGACGAGCTCGATCCGCAACCCGGCCGTCGCCGTCGGCCTCCTCTTTGGTCAGCTCGCCAACCGGCTTGCCGTTTCGATCGACGACGATCACACGGTTCCAACGGCTATCGAGAAACCGACGCGCATCGGATAGTGAATCGTCGGCGTGGACCAGCGGTGGACGCTCCAGGGCATTCAGGTCGATCGGCGTCACCGACAACCGCTTGAGTCCGCGGTCGGGGCCGAGGAGATCGATCACGAGGTCGGACGCCGGCTTTGCCAGGATGGCCGCCGGCGTATCGTACTGCTCCAGCCGGCCGGCGTTCATGACCGCGATCCGATCGCCGAGCTTGATGGCCTCGTCGATGTCGTGGGTCACAAAGATGACCGTCTTTCGAACCTCGCGTTGAATCCGCAGAAACTCGTTCTGCAAGCGTTCGCGCGCGATCCGGTCGATTGCGCCGAAGGGCTCGTCCATGAGCAACACCGGAGGGTCGGCCCCCAGCGCCCGGGCGACACCGACGCGCTGGCGCTGCCCACCCGACAGCTGGTGCGGATATCGCCGGGCAAATTGTTTCGGATCAAGCCCTACCAGCTCGAGGAGCTCGGTGACACGCTGCTGGATCCGCTTCTTGTCCCAGCCCAGCAGCCGGGGCACGGTCGCGACGTTGTCGGCGATGCTCAGATGTGGAAAGAGGCCGACGTTCTGGATGACGTAGCCCATCCGCAACCGGAGTACAACCGGGTCGACGTGAGTGACGTCCTGGTCATCGTGAAAGATGCGACCCTCGGTGGGCTCGATCAGCCGGTTGATCATCTTGAGCGTGGTCGTCTTGCCGCAGCCGGATGGCCCGACGAGCATGGTCAGCTGACCGGTGTGGAACTCGATCGTCAGCTCCCGTACCGCTACCTGTCCGCCCGGATAGCGCTTGGTGACCCCTTCCAGTCGAATCATTAGAAACTTCTACTCTAAATTGATTGGCTGGGAACGGCCCTGCTAGCATCGGCCAATGCTCGCCACCGGGGTCGTGGGAGCCGTCGAAGACCCATGGATCCGGTGGTCCTGGGTATCGGGGCACGTCGATGTCATCACCGCCGCGCTCGTCCAGCACATCGAACTCACGCTGATCGCCGTGGTGATCGGCTTACTGATCGCCGTCCCCCTCGGTCTCGTGGCCTGGCGAAGCCGTGTATTCCGAGGACCGATCTTTTCCTTGACCGGCATTCTCTATACGGTCCCGTCGCTCGCGCTCTTCTCGGCACTGGTGCCGTTTACCGGGTTCACCATTCTCACGGCCGAGATCGGTCTGGTGAGTTACACCCTCTTGATCCTGATTCGCAACATCGTCGTCGGGCTCAACTCAGTGCCGGACGAGGTCCGGGAGGCGGCCCGTGGCATGGGCTACCGCCCACTGGCTGAGCTGGTGCGCATCGATATACCGCTGGCCGTTCCGGCGATCGTCGCCGGGCTACGCATCGCGACCGTGACCACGATCGGCCTCGTAACGGTGACGGCTCTGATCGGCGAGGGCGGCCTGGGGAGCCTGATCTACGATGGGCTGCTGCGCGATTTCAAGACCCCGCTGGTCGTCGGCACCGTGCTCTCAGTTGCGCTCGCGTTCGTGGCGGACCTGAGCCTGGCCGGCGCGCAGCGCCTGATCACGCCGTGGTCGCGCACGAGAGCAACGACATGAACTTCGCCAACCAGGTGCTCCAGTGGTTCCTCAACGGCGCCCATTGGCAGGGCGACGGCGGCATTCCACATCGCACCCTCGAGCACCTCGCCATGTCGGGAGCGTCAGTTCTGGTGGCGGCGCTCATCGCCCTCCCGATTGGGATCGGAATTGGGCACTTCGGCCGCGGTGGGATCCTCGCCATCAACATCTCGAATATCGGGCGGGCGGTCCCATCATTCGCGGTCCTGGTGATCGCGGTCGAGCTCTTCGGCATTGGCGCGCGGCCGGCGTTCATCGCGCTCGTCGCGCTGGCCATCCCGCCGATGGTGACCAACAGCTATATCGGGATGCGGGAGGTCGACGCCGACGTGCGCGAAGCCGCTCGCGGCATGGGGATGCGCGACCGCGCCGTCCTGTGGCGAGTCGAGCTACCGATCGCCCTGCCGCTCATCATGGCCGGGATCCGCACCTCGGCGGTAAATGTTGTCGCGACGGCGACCCTGGCCGCGCTGGTCGCGTGGGGCGGTCTGGGGCGATTCATCGTGGACGGCTTCGGGCTCCAGGACTACCCGATGATGTTCGCGGGCGCGATCATGGTCGCCATCCTTTCACTGATCGTTGAATTCTCGATGGCCGGCGTCCAGCGCCTGACGACGCCAGCCGGACTCCGTCCGTCGAAACCAGTCCAGAAGGAGGAACCGTTGGGGACAGCACGCGATACGGCGATGGTGGCGGCGTAGTTTTCGGTCATTTCTTGGAGGTGGAGCAATGTATCTAAAGCGAATCCTGGTCCTGGGCGCCAGCATGGTCGCCCTCGCACTGGTCACGACCTCGTGCGGCTCGACGGGTGGGCCGTCCAGTTCGGCGAGCCCGAAGGGTACGGTCACGGTCGCATCCTTCAACTTCTCCGAGAGCATCATTCTGGCCCATATCTACGGTGGCGCTCTCAAGAACAAGGACTACACCGTCAACTATCGGGATAAGCTCGGCAACCGCGAGATCGTAGAGCCAGCCCTCGAGAATGGCCAGATCGACCTGTACCCGGGCTACGCGGCCACCGACCTGAACTTTGTCGACAAGCGGCAGGGCGTGGACCTGGAGGCGGGGACTGACGCGGCGACCAACGTGCAGAAACTCAACGCCCGTCTGAGCTCGAAAGGCATCAAGGCCCTCGATGCATCGCCGGCTGTTGATCAAAATGCCTTCGCCGTCAGCAAAGCAGCGGCCGATCAGAATCACCTGGTCAAGCTCTCGGACGTGTCCGCGGTCGCCAGTGGATGGACCCTGGGCGGGCCGCCCGAGTGCCCCCAACGCCCCTTCTGCCAGCAAGGCCTGGAGTCGGTCTACGGCCTGCATTTCAAGGCATTCAAGGCGTTGGATGCGGGCGGGCCGCTCACCTATGCCGCCTTCAAGAGCGGGGCCATCAACATCGGCCTCGTCTTCTCCAGCGACGGCGGCATCTCCGCCAACAACCTCGTCGTTCTCGAGGACGACAAGCATCTGCAGCAGGCGGACAACATCGTGCCGTTGATTCGGACGGCGGTGGCGAACAGTGAGGTCAGCGCGTTGCTGAACAGCATTGATGCCAAGCTGAATACGCCCGATCTGACCGCGATGAACAAGAGTGCGGACATCGACAAGCAGGATCCGGCCGACCTCGCCGCGACCTGGCTCAAGAACCACGGCTTCTAGGCCACTACCCCATGCACCCTCCCCCCTCGCAGAGGGGGGAGGGCCGGGGTGGGGGATTGAAGCTGCCTGAGCTGTACCACTTCGTGACCGACTGGCGCTTCAAGGCGCCGCTCCAGAAGGTGTGGTCGGTGGTGCTCGACATCGAGCGCTATCCGGGCTGGTGGAAGAACTTCCGCCGCGCGCAGATCACACGCGGCGACGGGAAGTCGGTCGGCTCGCTGATCGCGTGTGAGGTGCGCGGCTCACTGCCCTACAGCCTCAACTACGCGCTCGAGGTGCGGGAGGCGGAAGAGTACCGCCACATCCTGTTGCGCTCGACCGGTGACCTGGTCGGAACCGGGCGGTGGGAATTCTCCGACGCTGAGCCAGGGACGGTGAAAGCCCTCTATTTCTGGGACGTGGCGACGACGAATCCGATCCTCAACCTGATCGCGCCGCTGGCGAAGCGTGCGCTCGCGCGGAATCACGAACAGGTGATGGCGAACGGCTATGCGGCCCTGCGGCCGCACGTCGAGGGCTAGGCCGGAGCAACGCGGCTGGTTGCAGCAGCAAAAATGCGGTCGGCAAGATCGTGCCAGGGCTGAGATGGCAAACAGGGTAGGCCGCGCGAGAGCGCCTCTGCCTCAATCCATTCGCCATACAGGCGATTCATCCGGCACACGCACTGCCGTCGCGCTGCGCGTAATTGTCGAAAGCGGTCGGCGCCAGCTGATCGGCGATTCGCGAGTGTTTCGGCCAATCGGTTCTCATTGACCTCTGCAACGAACACCGGACGGACCGTGCAGTTTGTAAGGCTTTCAAGAAGCGACGGTTCAATGCCTTCACCTTCAATGACCGTGGGCACGCCCGACGCCAACTGCTTCGACACGAGCCGCAGGATGTGTGGCCTCAGCAATGCGCCCAGCTGGATGAGCCGATCCCGCAAAATCTCCGGCTCAAGATCCCAAACCTTCGCGGAGCCGGCGAAGACGTTAACTGCCGGATCGGGCTCCTCGGATCGTAACGCGTCAACTTGGAGGTGGCGGAGACCACCTCGGCGGGCGATCTCCGCCGCAGCGGTGGTCTTTCCGACGCTCGAACCGCCGCCGATAAGGATCACCATTCCAGCGGCACCATAGCAGCGACGCGCGATCGGCCTAGCCTAGCTCGTCTTGCGGCTCTTTCGACGCGCCGCCTCGAAGGCGTCGAGTCGCTCCTGCACCGTCTTCTCGTAGCCTCGATCGGAGGGGTGGTAGTACGTTCGGTCTTTGATGGCGTCGGGTAGGTGCTGCTGCTCGACCTGGGCCTCGTCGTAATCGTGGGCGTACCGATAGCCCTTGCCGTAGCCAATCTTTCGCATCAGGGGTGTCGGCGCATTCCGGAGATGGAGCGGAACCGGATCGGCGCGGGTGCGCTCGACGTCCTCCTGGACACTCGTGTACGCGGCATACAACGCATTGCTTTTCGGCGCGGTCGCCAGGTAGACGACGGCCTGCGCCAGCGCCAGGTTCGCCTCGGGCATGCCGATGAAGTGGGCGGCCTGCTGTGCCGCCACCGCCTGGGTGAGCGCCTGTGGGTCGGCAAGGCCGATGTCTTCTGACGCAAACCGGATCAGGCGGCGGACCACGTAGAGCGGGTCCTCACCCGCCTCGAGCATCCGGCCCAGCCAGTAGAGCGAGGCATCGGGGTCGCTGTCGCGCAGGCTCTTGTGGAGCGCGGAAATGATGTTGTAGTGCTCCTCACCGGCGCGGTCGTACAGCAGGTTCTTTCGCTGGACCGCCTCCTCGACCAGCGCCGCGGTCACCAGCCGCCGACCCTGCCGGGGACGGGCCAGTGCGGCTGCCGCCTCCAGGCCGTTGAGCGCGATGCGGGCGTCGCCATTGGCCACCCGGATCAGGGCTGCGCGAGCGTCGGCTTCCAGATCAACGTGCCGGTTACCAAGTCCGCGCTCCGAGTCCGAGACGGCCCGGTCGACGATCGCACCGACCTGGAGGTCTTCGAGCGCGGCGAGCACGAACACCCGGGTGCGAGAGAGGAGCGCCGCGTTGACCTCGAAGGAGGGATTCTCGGTGGTGGCGCCGATCAGCGTGATGACGCCCTCCTCGACGTAGGGCAGCACGGCGTCCTGCTGGCCCTTGTTGAAGCGATGGATCTCGTCGATGAAGAGGATGGTCCGCTGACCCGACTGAGCCTGCCGCAAGCGCGCTTCCTCGATATTGCGCCGCAGGTCGGCGACGCCGGCACTTACGGCGCTGAGCGGGACGAAATGCGATGACGTGACCCGGGCGATCAGCCTCGCCAGCGTCGTCTTCCCACTGCCGGGCGGTCCCCAGAGGATCATCGAACCCACACGGTCTTCCTCGATGGCCCGGCGTAGCTCGTGGTCGGGACCAACCAGGTGCTCCTGCCCGACGAACTCGTCGAGCGTCCGCGGGCGCATCCGTGCCGCCAGCGGCTGGTCCTTCGGCGTCGAATCTTTGGGTGCCGGGAACAGCGTCTCCTGCGCCATCAGCTGACTATAGATCTCGCTCTAACATCTTCCGATGGACTTGATTACCGCGATCGCGAAGACGACGCTCCCCGTGGAGGATCTCAAACGCGCGAGGACCTTCTACGCCGAGAAGCTGGGGCTGAGCCCGACCCGTGAGGTCGAGGGCGCACTCTTTTATGAAGGAGACGGCACCAGCGGGTTTCTTCTCTTCCTGAGTGGCGGACGCCCCTCTGGACAACATACCCAGATGGCCTGGTTCGTCAAGGACATTGTCGCGACCGTCGCCAAGCTCAAAGGTCGCGGCGTCCACTTCGAGGATTACGACTTCCCCGGCCTCAAGACCAACCATGGCATCGCGGATCTGGGGTACGAAAAGGCAGCGTGGTTCCACGATAGCGAAGGCAACCTCCTGGCGCTCGGCCAGCTCGCCTAACGGAAATGGTCGACGCGGGCTACTATCAGGAGCTTTTTCGAGGGCTCTTCAAGGGCCAGCGCATCATCATCGTCGGGATGCCGCTGGCGGGCACTGCTGACGCCGTCAAACGATTCCGTCGCCTTGGATCCGATCGATGCCTGGTGCTCGCGACCGGGCCAGGGACGGGGACCTTCCCGAGCCCGGACGACGCCGAGTGGTTGATCCTCGAGCATCGTTCCCCCGACGTGGTGACCGAGCTGCACGCTGTCGAGGCGCTGATGGCCAACCCACCGGCTGGGGTGGTCGAAGCGATGGATCGCTACGATCCCGACCGGCGCGCCCTGGTCCTCGCGCCCGTCGTCACTCTGGGACCGATCCCCTCTCGAATGGCAGCACGCCGCGTCTGGGGCGGCCGGCCGGATGCATCGCTTGCCCTGGAGGACAAGACGCGGATCGACGCCTTCTGGGACCGCATCGGTATCGAGCGAGCGCCATTCGTCCTTACACCCCTATCGATCACTGCCGTCCGCGGCGCCTCCGACCGGATGAATCGCGGGTCGGGCACCGTCTGGGCGGGTGACGCGCGGGAGGGACTCCATGGCGGCGCTCACCTGATTCGCTGGGTTCGCTCCGAATCGGATCTCACCGGGGCGCTCAGTTTCTTCAGCGAGCGCTGCGACCGGGTCCGGATCATGCCCTTTCTGGAAGGCATCCCCTGCAGCATCCACGGGCTGGTCTTCGCCGACGACATCGTGACCATCCGGCCGGTCGAGCTGGTCACCTTGCGCCCGAGGGACGGCGCGAAATTCCTGTACGCCGGAGCCGCCACCTACTGGGATCCAAGCAACGCCGACCGCGAGTACATGCGTGGCGTCGCCCGTCGCGTCGGCGAGGCCTTCCGGGCGCAGGTCGGGCCGGGGACGTTCACCGTGGACGGCGTCATGACCGTGGATGGATTCCGTCCGACCGAGCTGAACCCGCGGTTCGGCGCGGGGTTGAGCGTGATGGCCCGCGGGCTCCCCGATCTGCCGCTGATCCTGATATGCCAGGCGCTGCAGGGCGGAGAGGCGCTCGACTACCGGCCGCGCGAACTGGAAGAGATGCTGGTGCAGGGCGCTGATGCGCACCGCTCGGGCGGCGGGTGGACAACGATGAAGAGGGTCGAGCAAGAAAGCCACGAGCACGCGCTCGCGCGCGCAAATGGCGACTACCGGCTCGCGGCACCCGGTGAACCGGCCGATGCCAGCGTGCTCATTGGCCCATCGAACATCGGTGGCTTCGTCCGATTCACGCCCGACCCGACGCGTACGCCTCGCGGCCCGTCGATCGCGCCGGCGGTGGTGGCGGCCTTCGCGCTCGCCGACCGTGAGTTGGGCACCGAGCTTGGGTCGCTCTCGGCCGCCCGTCCGGTTCGTGGGTGAGTCGGTCTTATCGCGCCTCCGACGGAAGACGCGTCCTGCCGAAAAGAAGCAGGTAGATCACGCCGGCCAGCAGGTAGAAGACGGCGCTCACCGAGAACGCAAGCTGATAGCCGCCGCGCACCTGCAGAAAGCCGCTGACGAGGGGGCCGATGCCACCCACGCCGATACCGCTGACGACGACCTGCGCGGTCGCGAGGCGGGCGCGCTCGCGCGCATCGACGTACTCCATGCCAAAGACCTGGCCCAGTGGGCCCTGCAGGTTCAGCGCAAGCTGCCGCACCGTCATGATCACGACCGCGAGGGGTAGCACCATGATGAACGCGAGCGCCAGGACCAGGGGCGCGCCGATCACCTGGGAGATGCCGACGGTGCGGGTGATGCCGAAGCGCCGGCCCACCGCGGGCGCCGCGAGGGTGACGATCGCGGTCAGGGCCGCGCCGATGGCAAAGATGACGCCGATCGGGCCGGGTGTGAGGCCAAATCGCTGCGCCAGGTAGAGCTGGGTGAAATTGAGGTACATTCCGGCCGCGATTCCTAGCGCGAGACTGGGCAGCAGGATGCGGCCGAAGCGCGCCAGGTCGATCTTGAACAGCTCGCGCACCGGGAAGGTGGCGGCCGGCTTCATCCCGGCGGCCCGCGCCAGCCGTACAAGAAACGGAAGGCTCAGGACCGTGAGGATGGTCATCGCGACGAACGCCGATCGTATGGCCGACGCCGACGCGCTCGAGGCATGCATCACGCGAGCCGCCGCCTCAGGAATAAGGCCGCCCAGTACGTCGCCGGCGAGCGCCGCCGCCCAGGAAATCGATTGGTTGAGCGAGAAGAGGGCGACGCGCTCGTTCTCGCCGCTCACCTGAGCGAGAAGCGGACTTCCGAGCACCTGCAAGACGATGACCGCCAGCGCAAAGGTCCCGGCGGCGAGCACGGCGACCAGGCGAGATCCGACCAGGGCGAGGACGAGCGACGCCAGAACCGCGACGCTTCCACCCGCAAGGAGAAAGATCCGATAGCCGATCCGGTCGGCCATGGCGGCAAAAGGGATTCCGACCAGGAGCAGGGCGACCGCCGGAACCGAGTTGAAGAGGCCAATCACGTCGTTCGAAAACCCCAACGCGCTCATGTAGAGGTTGAACACCAGGTTGAAGATCGCCCAGCCGATGCCTATGAGTAGGGCATAGGCCAGGAACTGGCGGGCCGCCGGACTGAAAGCGGCGAGGCGGGCGAGCGCCCTTCGGACCGGTACCGTTACCGTCAGGGCGAGGCTTCGGCGGAATGCATCGCCTGGTAGATCTGCTGACTGACCGCGGCCTGGACCGTCAGCGGATCGTTGCGGCGGTAATCCAGCCAGTAGCGCACTTCGAGCGTCAGCCCACCGTCGACGCTGGGTTGAAACCCCACATGGGGCGGCGGATCCTTGGCGATGTCAGGGCGGCTTTTGAGCTGCTCGCGCACCCGCTCGACCAGTCCGTCGACCGCCACGCTATCAGGAACTTTGGCCGTCAGCGTGAAGAGCCGCGTCGGGTAGCGGGTGCGGTTGATGATCGTGCCGGTGTAGACCAGCGAGTTGGGGACGAGCACCTGCTCCCCTTCCGTCGTTCGCAGAGTGGTTGTCCGCATCTGGATGTTCTCGACCAGGCCGGTGTGATTGTCGACCGTAATCTCGTCGCCAAGCCGGAAGGGACGCTCGACAAGCAGAAACATGCCGGCGATGAAGTTCTTGAGGATGTCCTGAAACGCCAGGCTGATGGCGAGTGCCAGGAAGCCGAAGCCCCCGAACACCAGGGTCGGACTGCCGAACCAGCGGGTGAAGAAGGCGATGATGCCCAGCAGCACGGTCGCCAGGTACGCAATCCTGGATACGAGTAAGGCAACCTGTGGGTCGATGTGCGGCCTCGTGAGCTGCTTTCGCAGCGTCCCTCGAACCAGGCTCGCGAGAACGAAGCTGAGCAAAAGAAGAAGGATGCCCTCGACGAATTTGGCCCAGTCGTCGTTCCAGTGGTTGGTTATCCAATCCCACATGGCGCCCATTGTAGGGACGCCCCGGACTTAGCTCTCGGCCGGAGCTTCGCCCTCGGCGCCTTCCGCGGGAGCCTCGGTCTCGCCGACGGTCGGCACCTCGCCGGCGGCGGGCGCGGGCGCGGCTTCCTCGACCTCTTCGCGATGCGCCGCGACCTTGACGATCAGGTCTTCGGGCTCATCGAGGAACTCGCATCCCGGCGGAACCTTCAGGTCTTTGACCCGGATCTCGTCGTCGATCTCCTTCAAGCCGGATACGTCGACCGTGATCACCGGCGGCAGGTCGGTGGGCAGGCATTCCACCTTGAGCGCGTGCAGGCCACGCTGCAGGTCCGCCTCACCCTTGGCGACGAGCTCGACCTCGCCCTCGATCTCGATGGGGACCTCAGACTCGATTTTCTCCGTAAGGTTGACCTGGTAGAAGTCCACGTGCAGCAAGTCGCCGTCGCGGGGGCTGCGTTGCACCTCCCGGATCAGTGCCTTTCGAACCGGTTCGTCCCCCAGCTGGAGGTCGACGAGCTGGTTGCGGCCGACCTTCTGAAACGCCTTCACGAACTCGCGCCCGTCTACCAGTACCGTCACGGCGTCGACGTTGTGGCCGTACACGACGGCGGGGAGCCGCCCCTGGCGACGCAGCGACTGGAGGTGGCGGCCGCGATCGGCGCGGGGCTCGAGTTTGAGTGTGACGGGGGTGGCAGTCGCCAGCTAGAATCCTCCTTCGGCTCGAATTGGGCGGCGCCCATCTTAACACAGTGTTTGGCGCCCGCTGAACCGGCCTTCACCGGAACTTTTGCGCCGTTTGGCCGTTACTGACTGTGCAAGATGGACCTAAAATCGGGTGACAACGGTGCTGGTAGCAACTCTTAGACTCCTACGCCAGAACGCGTTACGAATCGGGGTGGTCCTGGGGACCTTCGTCCTGGTGGGCACCTTGATCTTCGTTCAGCAGGTTCGCGAGGCCTTTGCCGAGCAGGATTTCCAGGCAGCCCGGGCCCAGGTGCTGGCGGCGCAGAGCCACGCCCGGGAGGTCGGCCTCGATGCCGCCGAATACTCGGATCTGCAGCGCCAGGAACTGACGACCTCGGCCGCTGCCCCACCCTCGACCTCGGCCCCATTCAACGAGGACCGGATCGCCTTCTTCAGCCGGGCGGCCGCCCAGGAAGCCCAGATCAAGGATCAGCTCGAAACTCGGGTGCAGAAGCTGCTCGCCGAGACCCGTGATACGGCCCAGGCCGCGGTCGCCAAGCTGTCCGGCGAGATACAAAAGGCCAAGCAGGTCGGGGTCGACGACCAACTCCTGGTCGAATTCGACGGCCTGCCGTCGAAGGCCCAGATCGAGGTCGACGACGCCACCAGCGTGCACGCTTACCGGGCCGTCACCGCCGAGATGAAGGCACCGGTCTCGAAGCTCGCCTTGCTCATCGCCGACCAGCAGGCAACCAACACGCTGGTCGCCCAGTATGTCGCGCAAGCCGCCGCCCAGGACGACGGCGATCCTGCCGTCGCCCGGACCGGCGCCAGCGCGGCGCTGGCGCAGGTTCAAGCCGACATGCAGACGGCCAGGATCTTCTCGATGGACGTCTCCACCGTCGACTTCCATGTGCAGAAGCTGGCCGGGCAGCTGAACACCGTCACCACCACCACCGACCTGGAGCAGGTCAACGGCGGACTCCAGGTGCAGGACAAGGTGCTGCAAGACGCGATGACCCGGACCTTGCCGGACAAGGCGCTGACGATCTCGCTCAGCGAGCAGGTCATTCGCGCCTACGAGCACGGCCAGCAGGTCTTCTGGAGCTACGTCACGACCGGCCGGCCCGGCCTCGAGACCGACGCCGGCAGCTTCAAGGTGTATTCGAAGGTCTCACCCTGGACGATGCATTCGCCCTGGCCAAAGGGCTCGCCCAACTGGTACCCCGATAGCAAGGTGAACATGACGCTGTGGTTCAACGGCGGCGACGCGATCCACGATGCCTATTGGCGCTCGCGCTACGGTCCCGGGACCAACGGCCCGCACTACGACCCGACCGGGGAGGACACCGGCACTCACGGTTGCGTCAACGTCCCCTACCACAACATGGTCTGGCTGTGGAACTGGACGCCGACCGCCACGCCGGTCATCGTCTACTAGGCACTCGGGCCGTCCGCCCGCCACCTCTACGCGGTTTGCCGTAGCCCGCCGGTCCGAAGGACGCAGAGTCGATTGACGATCGCCAGCGTTACAGAAGGTGGAGCGCTTTCATGGCCATAACCCATCCAACCATGCACCAGGTCGCACCGCATACCTGGACCTTCCAGCCCCCGGACGTCCCGGTGGCCCCGATGAAGGCGAACTGCCGCGCCTGCCGCCAGGCGGTTGGCATCCTGCGTCCCTCGGCCATGGACCTGAAAACCGGAAACTACGTCGTCCGGGGCGAGTGCGAGCGCTGCGGCTCCGAAGTCGTGCTGATCGTCAGCTGACCGGTTCGAAGCCCTCCCCGGTCCAGTAGCCGAGCATCTGCTCGGTCTCGTGATACAGCCAGATCAGGTGGCGCTCCCGCGCGGCCTCGTTAAGGAACGCGGCCTTGCGCTCCATCGCCTCCAGCGGAAAGAGATCGAGCGCGCTGACCCAGTTCACCTTCAGGAAGGCGCGCATGAAAAGAAAGTCGCCGGTGAAGACGACGGTTTGCTCCTGGTCCTGGACATAGACCGCCTGGTGCCCCGCGGTATGGCCGCCGGTGACCCGCACCCGGACGCCGGGCGCAACCTCCTGGTCGCCGTCGACGATGTGCAGGCGTCCTTCCTCCTCGAGGAGTCGGAGGTTTTCGGCTTTGTAGGACGGTTTGCTGCGCGGATCCGGCTGGCGCCAGGCCTCCAGCTCTTTCGCCTGGACGACGTGGCGCGCGCGCGGGAAGAGTGGCGTCAGCTCACCATCACGGCCGGGCGTGATCAGGGCGCCCACGTGGTCGAAGTGCAGATGGCTGAGCACGACGAGGTCGATATCCTGCGGCGTCAGGCCGGCGCCGGCGAGCGCGTCCGGCAGCCCGGGGTCGCGCTCGTAGGCGTAGATGTCCCGTTCCTTTTCCGAGAGCTTCGGTCCGATGCCCGCCTCGATCAGGATGTTGGCGTCCGGGGTCCGCACCAGCAGGCAGTTGGTGGCCATCAGGATGCGGTTGCGGGCGTCCGGAGTCTTGAGCTTTTCCCACATCACTTTCGGAACCACGCCAAAGACGGAACCGCCGTCCATGCGCCAGTGCCCATCGCTCAGACAGTGGAGCTCGAAGCGCCCCAGCTTGCGCGGAGCGGCCGCGATCACGCCGCCTTGAAGCCGGCGTTGACGAAATCGATGATCGACTTGAGGGAGGTGCCGGGACCGAAGATCTCGACCACCCCCATCTTCTTCAGCTCCCTGGCATCGTCCGGCGGGATGATGCCGCCACCGAAGACCACGATGTCGGTGGCATTGCGCTCCTTGAGCAGCTCCAGGATGCGGGGAATGAGCGTCATGTGCGCACCGCTGTGCAGGCTGACGCCGATGGCGTCGACGTCTTCCTGGATGGCGGCCTCGACCACCATCTCTGGGGTCTGCCGCAGTCCGGCGTAGATCACCTCGACGCCGGCATCGCGCAGCGCGCGCGACACGACTTTCACGCCGCGGTCGTGGCCGTCGAGGCCAACCTTGGCGGTGAGGACTCGGGCGGTCACGGCCGCCACACGTACAGGAGCACGATGACGACCACCGCTAGCAGGGCGAGAACCCGGCCGATCAGCGAGAAGCGCATGCGCATCATCTAGAACAGAATCGGCTCCCGGTAGGCGCCGAAGACCTCCTTGAGTGCGGCCATGATCTCGCCCTCGGTGGCGTAAGCCTTGACGCAGTTGAGCAAGTGCGGCATCAGGTTCTCGGTTCCGCGCGCCGCCGTCTTCAGCTCGGCGAGCCGGTTGGCGACACTTGTATTATCGCGCCGGGCTCGGACGGCCTTCACGCGGCGCACCTGGCCCTGCTCGGTCTCGGGCCCGATGTGCAACGTGGGAACGTCCCCGCCCTCGCCGTCTTTGTAGGCGTTCACGCCGACGATGATCCGCTCGTTTGCCTCCAGTTTGCGCTCGAATTCGAAGGCGGCATCGGCGATCTCGCGCTGGAAGAACCCGCTCTCGATACATCGCAGCACGCCGCCCTGCTCATCGATCTGGTCGAAGTAGCCTTGCGCGCCGCGCTCCATTTCGTCGGTGAGCTGCTCGATGAAATACGAGCCGCCCAGCGGGTC
>Ga0102924_1000959_pt1 | contig 34402 bp, 34 predicted proteins | sample PaiPotPPM11metaG_FD_80116 | JGI IMG/M metagenome (GOLD analysis project Ga0102924, IMG submission 80116) | Iron sulfur acid spring bacterial and archeal communities from Banff, Canada, to study Microbial Dark Matter (Phase II) - Paint Pots PPM... ...
CCATTACGAGCGCTTCATCGATACCAACCTCAGCAAGGCGAGCAACGTAACCACCGGGAAGATCTATGCCGAGGTTATCGCCAAGGAGCGCCGCGGTGATTACCTCGGCGGGACGGTCCAGGTGATCCCGCACGTCACCAATGAGATCAAGGAACGGATTACGCGCGTCACCTGGGAGGACAACCCGGACGTGGTCATCGTTGAGGTCGGCGGTACCGTCGGCGACATCGAATCGCTGCCCTTCCTGGAGGCCATCCGGCAGTTGAAGAACGACCTTGGCCGGAAGAACGTCTTCTACCTTCATGTCACGTTAGTGCCGTTCGTCGAGGCGTCGGAAGAGTTCAAGAGCAAACCAACCCAGCACAGCGTGGCCGCCCTGCGCAGCATCGGTATCCAGCCCGATGCGATCGTATGCCGGTCGGAACGTCCGGTCAGCGTCGCCCTCAAGGACAAGATCGCCCTGTTCTGCGACGTCGAGCGGCGGGCCGTGATCTCGGTGCCGGACGCAGCGTCCATCTACGAAGTACCGCTGGTGCTGGAGGAGGCTGGGCTGGGAAGCGTCGTCGTAGAGGCGCTCGACGTGCCTGCCTCGGCGCCAAACCTGACCGACTGGAAGGAACTGGTTCACCGGATTCAGCATCCGAAGGGATCGGTTCGCATCGGGGTGGTGGGGAAATATCTGCCCGCGCCGGATGCATACATAAGTGTCACCGAGGCACTTCGCCATGCCGGCGTCCACCACAACCTTCGGGTGGACATCAAATGGATCGCTTCTGAAACTCTGGAGACGGGCGACCTCCGTGCGCTCGACGATGTTGCCGGAGTGGTGGTCCCGGGCGGGTTCGGGCACCGAGGCATCGAGGGAAAAATCGCGGCGGCCCACTTCGCGCGGACCGAGCTAGTGCCCTACCTGGGACTCTGTCTTGGGATGCAGTGCGCCGTGATCGACTTCGCCCGCGACGTCCTCGAAGCTCCCGACGCCAACAGCACGGAGTTCAATGCCTTTACGGGCCATCCCGTGATCGACCTTTTGCCGGAACAGCGGGACGTCGCCGACAAGGGTGGGACGATGCGGCTCGGCCTTTACCCCTGCAAACTCCAACCGGATACCCTGGCAGCGCGCGCCTACGGCGAGCCGGTCGTCTACGAGCGCCACCGTCATCGCTTCGAGTTCAACAACGTCTATCGGGAGCCGATGTGGGAAGCGGGCATGACGTTTTCCGGTACATCTCCCAACGACCGCCTTATAGAGATCATCGAACTGCGGGACCATCCATGGTTCGTTGCCTCGCAGTTCCATCCCGAGTTCCGTTCGCGGCCGAACCGGCCTCATCCGTTATTCCGCGACTTCGTCAAGGCTGCCGCCAACCGCGCGGGGCTCCGGGTCGAGCCCGCGGAGAGGACGGGGGAGTTGGCTACCGGCTCATCCGACAGCGTTCAAGTACGTGAGGGCTGACCTCCCCGCGCCACCCGCAACCGGGCTGGCGGCGTCGCGGGGAGTCCAGCCCAACCTCGGACTGGAGTTGGTGCGCGCGACCGAGGCGGCCGCTCTTTCGGCCGGCCGTTGGATGGGCAACCTCGACCGGGAGGGGATCAAGGCTACCGCGGTGGCAGCCATGCGCGAGGCGCTCCAGGGCGTGCATATGCGCGGCACCGTGGTCATCGGCGAGGACGGCAAGGGTCCGCTTTCAGTCGGCGAGGCGGTCGGTGATGGCAGCGGGGTAGCCTGTGATGTGGCCCTTAAGCCAATCGATGGCTCGACGCTGGTCGCCAAGGGGCTGCCAAACGCCGTCTCGGTGATAGCGACCGCGCCACCAGGGTCGATGGTTCGAGCCCCGGTCGGAATGTACGCGGAGAAAATCGCGGTCGGTCCCGACGCCAGGGGCTCGGTCGACGTGACCGACTCGGTCGAGAACAACCTGCAGCGGGTGGCTTTCGCCAAAAAGGTCCAGGTTTCAGACCTCACCGTCGTCATGCTCGACCGGCCGCGTCACCAATCGCTCACCGAGCAGGTGCGCCAGGTCGGGGCGCGGATCACGATGCTGAGCGATGGCGACATCGCTGCCGCCGTGATGGCGACGCTGGAGGGGACAGGCATCGACGTGATGATCGGGGTCGGGGGCCTGCCGGAGGCGATCCTCGCTGCCTGCGCCCTCAAGTGCCTGGGCGGCGATCTGCAATGCCGTCTCTGGCTGCGCTCCAAGGATGACGAGGACCGCGCCCGAGCTGCCGGTTTCGAGGATCCCCGGCGCGTCTACTCGGTGGACGAGCTGGTTGAAGGCGACGACGTGGCCTTCGCAGCCACCGGGGTCACCGACGGCGAGTTCCTACACGGCGCCATCTACCACCATGTCTGGGCGGAGACGGAATCGATGGTTTTCAGGAGCAAGAGCGGTACGGTTCGCCATCTCAATACCAAGCACCACGTGGCCCTGAGGTCTCCAGAGGGAGGCCAGCGGAAGGTTCGCTAGCCGGCGTTTGCACAATATGTGCAATTGGATCCGATTCGTTTGACGCTCCGGCACACGGCGGGGTAGACTGACCGGCGTTTTGCCAACTACGGATTGGGGCTTGCCCCGGCTCGCAACCCATGGGCTGGTACTCGTGCTGGCTTTGCTGGGCGCGGCGATGGTTCCCATGCAGTTCGGGCAGCCGGCCGGTGGCGTCATCACGACCACGGCGCTCGCCGGTGGCACCGGCCGGGTAGTCCCCGGCGGCGCGACTGGTGCAGAAGCGCCTGCCTCGATCCGGCCTGACAGCGCCTTGATGCACGGAGCTCGCCTGACCCTGGCGCCCCTGGCGACCACCGCGGACCTGCGGGAAAACCTTCATCACCTGGGGCGCTTCGTCTGGCCTGCCCAGGGCACCATCACCACCTACTTCTGGCAATACCACCCAGGGATCGACATTGCAAATTCCGAGGGAACGCCGGAAGTTGCGGCGGACGCCGGCGCAGTCGTATTCGCCGGCTGGGGGTCGTACGGCCTCTACGTCGAGATCGATCACGGCAACGGGTTTCACACGGTGTACGGACACATGTCAGCTGTGACGGTCCGCGCCGGCGAGGCGGTGGGACCGGGAGGCGAGGTCGGTCTGATGGGTTCGACGGGGCGTTCGACCGGGCCGCACCTGCACTTCGAAATTCGCTACCGGGGAACGCCGCAGAACCCCCTCGATTTCCTCCAGTAGCGGCAGGGTAACGTAGGGGCGTGGCCCGCCTCCTCACCGCCGCCGCTGACGGAAGCCTGAGCGTTCACGACTCCCTCGCGGCGCTCGGACGTTCCGGTTGGGAGATCGTGGCTGCTGACCGGTTGATCGCAGCACCGCCCGGTACAACCCTGGTTCACCTACCCGGCAGGTTCGCGCTCGGGGAGCAACGGGGAGCGCGAACTTCTCTACGAGGCCGGGGCGCGCTGGCAGTCGCCGCCGTGCTGCCTCCCGGCTACCTCCGGACCCTGCTGCCGGCCTACGAGCAGGAACAGGATGCACCTGTCCTGCCGCTCTACGGTTACGCCGCGGTCGGGGTCGTGGACGGTGAGCCGCGCGTCGCCGCGGTCAGGACCGACCGCTGGGAGGCCTGGAACCCGCAGGCCGCCGAGCGGCAGGACATCAGCAAGGCACTCGCGGCCGCCAGCCAGTCTTTGCCCGACAACCGGCTGCTTCGGCACCTGACCACCTGCGCCACGGACTATCGCTGCCTGACCGCGCAGAACATCTTCCTGCAGCGGGGAGAAGGGGCGATCCCGGTCTCGCCGGCATGCAATGCCGCCTGCCTGGGCTGCATCTCGGAGCAGTGGGGTGATGTCGACTCGCCCCAGACCCGACTCGGTTTCTCGCCGCCGGCGGCGGAGATCGCCGAGCTGGCCGGCTGGCATCTCTCCGCCTCGCCCGCGAACTTCGTCAGCTTCGGGCAGGGCTGCGAGGGCGAGCCGCTGACCCGCGGTAGTGTGCTGGTCGAGGCCACCCGCCGGATCCGGGCCGCTGCCCCGGAGGCGACCATTCATATCAATAGCAACGGGTCGCGGCCGGCAGTGCTCCGCCGGCTGATGGACGCCGGCCTCAACTCGATCCGGATTAGCATCTTCAGCCTGGATGACGCCCGTTTCCGAGCCTACTACCGGCCCGTCGGCTACGGCCTCGCCCAGGTCGCTGAATGCGCCGAGCTGATGCATGCCGGCGGCGGCCAGGTCACGATCAACTTACTGACCTTTCCCGGCATCAGCGATGCACCGGCCGAGATCGAGGCGCTGGTCTCGTTCATCGAGCGCTACGGCGTCAACCAGGTGCAGCTTCGAAGCCTCAATGTGGACCCCCTCTGGCTCCTCGAGCGGATACCGGACAGGACGACTGGAATCGGAATGCGACGCTTCAAGGAGGAGCTCAGGCGGCGCTGTCCCCAGCTTCAGCTGGGAAACTTCACCCGCCCCTGGCCAGTCCGCCAGCCAGTCTCAGCCTGAGATCGGATTTGATTAAAAGACGGAGTTGCTGGGCATGCTTTTAATTGATGTCTGATCTCTATCCGGAAAACGGCGGACCGCTGCCCGGCGGTGCCGACTACGGCTACGGGACCAACCGCCCGGTACAGGCTGACATCCCGGCCCAGGCGCCGCCCCAGAACACGGGGCGGGGCGGACTGGCGACGGGCGCGCTGGCCGTCCTTGGTGTGGTCCTCAAGTTCAAGGGCCTTACCCTGACCGTCGTATCCACCGGCGTCACGGCGTTGCTCTATGCCCAGCTCTTCGGCTGGGCTTTCGGAGTGGGCATCGTGCTGCTGATCCTGGTCCACGAGAGCGGTCACCTGGTGGTCGCCAGGATGATGGGTATGCCGGTAACCCTGCCCGTGCTCATCCCCTTCCTGGGCGCCTTCGTCAGCATGAAACAGGCTCCGAAAACCGTGGCCCAGGAGTCGTTGATGGCGGTGGGCGGCCCGGTGCTCGGCTCGCTGGCGGCCGGCCTGTGTTACGCCGGCGCGCTGCTGATGCCCAACACCAGTACCGGTCACCTGCTCAGGGCACTCGCCTACTTCGGCTTCTTGATCAACCTCTTCAACCTGGTGCCGGTCACGCCCCTCGACGGTGGACGCGTACTGTCGCTGCTCTCCAAGTGGTTCAACGTCGCCGGACTGGTGGTGGCGGCCGGCCTGCTGCTCTTTGGCAACTTCCAGAGCCCGATCCTCTTCCTGGTCCTGATCTTCGGCGCCTTCAGCACCTTCCAGCGCTTCCGCTCGACGACGCTGAACCCGGCCTACTATGCCGTCGATGCCCGGACCAAGGTGATCGTGGGTGCAATTTACCTCGGGCTGTTACTCGGACTTGGCCTCGGCCTGATAGACACATCGTCGATTCTCAAAACGACCGGCTGATAAACTGGAGGACAAGTGAAAGCAACCATCCATCCGACTTACTACCACGACGCGGTCGTCCACTGCCTCTGCGGCAACAGCTTCGTGACAGGTTCCACACAGAAAGAACTCAAGACCGAGGTCTGTTCCGTGTGCCACCCCTTCTTCTCGGGCCAGCAGCGGATCGTGGATACCCAGGGTCGCGTCGACCGCTTCCAACAGCGCCAGCAGCGTAAGAGATAAGCGCGCCAGCCGTTGAACGGCTGGGTGATAGCATCATGGCGGCTGTGAGCCAGGACAAATTTTTCTACGGCGGACAGGCCGTGCTCGAGGGCGTCCTGATGCGTGGCCGGACGACCTACGCCGTGGCGGTCCGCCGGCCCGACGGCGAAATCCAGGTCCTGCGTGAACGACTGAACTCAGTCGTTTACACCCACCCGGTCTGGAAGCTCCCGTTGCTGCGTGGCCTCGCCGGGCTCTGGGAGATGCTGCACCTGGGCATGAAGGCGCTGCTCTACTCGGCCAACGTCCAGGCGGAGGGCGAGCAGTTGGAACTCAGTGGCAACGTCATGCGCGTGACGATCGGGATCGCTATCGTCGGAGCCATGCTGTTCTTCCTCGGGATCCCCCTGCTGGCTGCCGGCTTCCTGAGCCGTGGTCACGGCAACCTGTTCTTCGGCCTGGTTGACGGGCTCGTGCGCATCGGACTTTTGCTTGCATACCTTTACGCCATCTCGTTCAAGGCCGAGATCGCCAGGCTCTTTGCATACCACGGAGCCGAGCACAAAACGATCAATGCTTTCGAGGCCGGCCTGCCTCTCGACGTCGCCAGCATCCGGACCCAGAGCACGCTTCACCCGCGTTGCGGCACCGGTTTCCTGCTCGCCGTGATGGTGGTCAGCGCCTTCGTTTTCGGACTGGTTGGCCGCCCGCCGCTGCCGGTGCTGCTGCTTTCGCGCCTGGTGTTGATCCCCTTGATCGCGATGCTCGCCTACGAATTCATTCGCTTTGCCGGACGCAACCGAAACAACCCCGCGGTCAAAGTCCTGATCGTGCCCTTCCTACTCACGCAGAAGCTCACAACCCGTGAGCCGGACGATCGCCAGCTGGAGGTCGCGCTTGCCTCCTTCACGGCAGCCCGGCAGGAGGAGCACGAGGCCGCGGCCTGATGTTCGAACAGCTCGACGCCGTTCGAGCTCGGTACGACGAGATCACGCGACGACTCTCCGATCCCGGCGTTCATGCCGACCTGAAAGAGCTCCAGCGGCTTGGCAAGGAGCAGGCGCAGTTGCGCGAGGTGGTCCAACTCTACGAGGCCTACCTGAAAGCGGAGCAGGCGATGAGTGAGGCCGAGGAGATGGCGAAGCAGGAACGGGATCCCGAAATGCAGGCGTATGCGCGACAGGAACTCGAACGCCAGCAACAGGAGCGCAGTCGCCTGGAGGCCGAGCTGAAGCTTGCATTGATCCCAAAGGATCCGAATGACGAGAAAGACGTCATCGTCGAGATCCGACAGGGCACAGGCGGTGACGAGGCCGCACTTTTTGCCGCCGACCTCTTCAAAATGTATGGACGCTATGCCGAGGCGCGACGCTGGAAGGTCGACCTCGTCTCCGAGAGCCAGACGGAGCGCGGAGGCTTCAAAGAGGTGGTTTTCGAGATCCGCGGTCGAGGCGCATACTCGCGCCTCAAGTTCGAGAATGGCGTGCATCGTGTGCAGCGCGTGCCCGAGACCGAGGCGCAGGGTCGTATTCACACCTCGACGGCCACGGTCGTGGTTATGCCGGAAGCCGAAGACGTCGACGTCGCGATTGACCCTGAACGGCTGAAGGTCGATGTCTACCGCTCCGGCGGGCACGGTGGGCAGAGCGTCAACACGACGGATTCGGCGGTGCGTCTTACCTACACGCCCGAGGACGGCGGTCCGGCGATCGTGGTCACCTGCCAGGACGAGCGCTCGCAGCTCAAGAACAAGGCGAAGGCGGAAAAGGTGCTGATGGCCCGCTTGCTCGATCGACAGATGGCCCAACAGCATGCGGCCCTCACCGAGGTGCGGCGGTCAGCGGTCGGCTCGGGGGACCGCAGCGAAAAGGTTCGGACCTACAACTACCCCGAGGGCCGTATCACCGATCACCGCATCGACTTCAAGTACTACAAGCTGCCGCAGTTCATCGGCGAGGGCGACATGAGTCCGGTGATCGATCGGCTGATCGCCTGGGACCAGGCGAACCGCCTCAACGAAACGCCGCCGAATGGCTCCGGTCGCTGACCCCGGCACGGTCAGAGCTCAGCTTGCCAGGACACGAGCAGAACTCCAGGCGGCGGGCATCCCTTATGCCTGGCTTGACGCCGAGATCCTGCTGGCTCACGTTCTCAACAGCCCGCGTGTCCGCCTCCACACTCATCCCGAGGAGAAGCTGACGGCAGCGCAGCGGCAACGGCTGGCACGCCTGACCGGTCGCCGGGCCAAACGTGTCCCCATGCCCTACCTGACCGGCGAGCGAGAGTTCTACGGTTACGCATTGAAGGTTACGCCGGCTGTGCTCATCCCCCGGCCGGAAAGCGAGCTGCTGGTTGAGCTGGCGATCGAGTGGCTGAGGCGCCACCCTGGCGCCCGCCGCATGATCGACCTGGGCACCGGCAGCGGAGCGGTCGCGATCGCCGTGGCAAAGGCGGTTCCCCCGGTCCGGGTGGCGGCCCGGGACGTCAGCGCCAGGGCGCTTGAAGTCGCGGCAGCCAATATCAGCCGGTACCGGCTCCGCTCCCGTATCACAACGGTCAAGGGAAACCTGTTAGATGGCGCGGCGGCCGCCGATCTGATCGTCGCCAACTTGCCCTACATCTCGGAGCGGCAGAAGCGGGTGCGCCCCCGCGAGCTCGACTACGAGCCCGCCCTGGCGCTCGACGGGGGCGCTGACGGGCTCAGCCTGATCCGAGAAGCCGTCGCCCAGGCTCCCAGGGTGCTCAAAGACGCGGGCGCCCTTCTCTTCGAATGCGATCCATCACAGGCTCGCCGCCTGGTGCGGATCGCCCAGAAGGAATGGCCCGCGGCGCAGGTCACGGTCCACAAGGATCTTGCCGGCCGGGATCGCGTCGTTCGCGTCGAGACGGGCCCGTGACCGAACGCTGGCCGGCGGAGCCGGAGTCGATCGCCCGAGCAGCGTCGCGCCTGCGACAGGGCGCCGTCATCGCCTTTCCGACCGACACCCTTTACGCGGTGGCTGCGCGCGCCGCCGACCGGGAGGCCGTCTTACGCCTTTACGGGGCGAAGCGTCGACCAACGGCGCAGCCCCTGGTGCTCCTGGTGCGCGGCGAGAAGGACTTCGGAGAATTCGCCCAATTATCGGATGAGGCGCGCCGCCTGATCCGGCGCTTCTGGCCGGGCCCGCTCACCATCGTCCTGCCGTCCCGTTCCGAAGCTGGAGGCACCGTGGCGGGCCGTGCGCCCAACCATCCCGTGGCACTCGCAATTCTCGACGCGCTGGGGGAACCGGTCGCCAGCAGCAGCGCCAACCGCGCTGGTGCTTCCCCGCCAGTCGATGCCGAGTCGGTTATGAGCGGGCTTGGCGAGGACCTCGATGTCGTTTTAGACGGTGGGCCGTGTCGCCTGGGCCAGCCATCGACCATCCTCGACCTGAGCGGGGCCGAACCGAAGATCCTACGGGCGGGTGCCTTAGCCGAAGCGGATCTACGGCTCCGCTGATGCCGCCGGCAACGATTCCGGATAATGAGCGGGTGCTGCAGGCGGCCCGCGATCTGACCAGCCGGATCGATGTCGTCGACCCGGAGGTCGGGGCTGCTATCCGCGCCGAGTTCGAACGGCAGCAATACACGCTTGAACTGATCCCATCGGAGAACATCGCCAGCCCGGCGGTGCTCCAGGCGCTCGGCTCGCTGCTCAATAACAAGTACGCAGAGGGCTATCCGGGGAAACGCTACTACGGTGGCTGTGAGAACGTCGACGTCATCGAGACCCTCGCCATCGACCGGGCGAAGGCGCTCTTTCACGCCGAACACGCCAACGTGCAACCGCACAGCGGCACCACTGCGAACTACGCGGTCTACGCCAGTGTCCTCAAGCCGGGTGACACGGTGCTTGGAATGGACCTCAGCATGGGCGGCCACCTCAGCCATGGGAGCCCGGTGAATTTCTCGGGAAAGCTGTATCACGTGGTCCCCTACGGCGTCGACAGGGAAACCGAGCGGATCGACTACAACGCGCTGGAACGGCAGGCTAAGGAAGTCCGTCCCAAGATGCTGCTGGCCGGCTACAGCGCTTACCCTCGCATCCTCGATTTCGAGCGCATGGCCGCCATAGCCCGTTCTATCGACGCCGTCTTTTTTGTCGACATGGCCCACTTCGCGGGTCTGGTCGCGGGCGGCGCTCACCCGAGCCCGGTTCCCCACGCCGACTTCGTCAGCTTCACCACCCACAAAACGATGCGCGGGCCCTGGGGCGCGATGATCCTCTGCCGGGCGAAGTACGCGGCTGAGCTGGATAAGAGCGTCTTCCCCGGAATCCAGGGAGGGCCGCTCAATCACGCCATCGCCGGCAAGGCGGTGATGCTGGCGCAGTGGAAGACGCCCGAGTTCAAAAACTATGCCCAATCGGTCGTCGCCAACGCGCGTACGCTGGCCGAGAGACTCAGCCACCATGGCCTCAGGTTGGTCAGTGGCGGGACGGATAATCACCTGATGATGGTTGACCTGCGGCCGCTGAACCTCACCGGCAAGAAAGTACAGGACACCTTCGACACGGTCGGCATCACGGTCAACCGAAACTCGATCCCCTACGACACGGCGAGCAAGTTCAACCCGAGCGGAATCCGGCTGGGCAGTCCTTCGGTGACCACCAGAGGGATGGGACAGAAGGAGATGACTCAGATCGGCGATATGGTGGCCGAACTGCTCAAGAACATCGACGACCGAACCGTTCACGAACAGGTGCGCGCCCGTAGCAGGGCGCTGTGCGAACGATTCCCACTTCCGTACTAGCGGCCTCGAGCGTTTTCAACGACCCGACCTTCTGGAGCACCTTTTCACCTGCCAGGTTTGGCCCGGCCGTCCTTCCCTTCATCATTGCCCTGGCAATCACGGCAGCGGTTGTTTTCCCGGTGCGCTGGCTTGCCTTCCGGCTCGGTGCGGTTGCCGAGCCCGGCGGCCGCCGCATACACCGCCGAGCCACCCCCTTGCTGGGAGGCCTTGCCATGTACATCGGCTTTGGCCTGGCGGCAGCCTTCTTTTCGACCAACCCCAAGACAGAAGGGCTGCTGCTCTCGGCGGCGGTGGTCACGACGCTGATGGTCCTGGACGACCGCGGTGGCCTGCCGCCCGCGGTCAAGCTGGCCATCCAGATCGTGGCGTCACTGCTGGCTGTGATCGTCTTCGGCATCGGGATCAATTTCGTCGGCCTTCCGGGCCTGATTCATCTCGCGCCCGCCGTATCAGTCGCGCTCACCCTTCTCTGGTTCGTCGGCCTGCAGAACACGATCAACCTGATCGATGGTGTCGACGGCCTCGCGGCTGGCGTGGTGGCGATCGTTGCAGCTGCGATTCTGCTGGCGGCCATCAACCTTTCCCGTCCCGACATCGTGGTCCTCGCCGGCTGCCTGATCGGCGCCTGCATCGGATTCCTGATATTCAACTGGCATCCGGCCAGGATCTTCATGGGAGACACCGGCAGCAACTTCCTGGGATTCACGATTGCCGCCCTATCGGTACTCTCCACCGCCAAGGTAGCGGTGGTTTTTTCGCTGCTCGTACCCATATTGGCCCTGACCATCCCCATCCTTGACACCGGCTGGGCGATCCTCCGGCGCCGCGTCCGGGGCCAGTCGATCGCGACTCCGGATGCCGAGCACCTGCATCACCGGCTCCTCGACTACGGCCTCAGCCCCCGGGAAACCGCGCTGGTCTTTTATTTTGGAACGGCCATCTTCGCCGCCCTCGGACTGGCGATCTATGGCCACAAAAAGGTACTGCTGGGCGCCATCGTCCTCCTCGTGCTCGGGATCGTGGTGATCATGGGCCGTCGCTTCCAGCGAACCAGCCGAGGTTGAGCCTGCTTAAGGCCTGCGCCCGATTGCGCCTCGAATTTGACGCCTGCTAAGCTTGGTGCAGTTGAGGCCGAATCTCGGAGGTAGTGATGGCCCCGACGGATAAGCGCAAGGACCCCAGCATGCTGGCTGCCTTGGGCATGGCGTCCGGCATCGGCCTTCAACTCGGCGCGTCGGTTCTGGTCGGACTCGGGCTTGGCCTGCTGCTCGACCGGCTGCTGCACACGTCGCCGTGGTTTTTGCTGATCGGGCTGCTCCTTGGGATTCTGTCAGGTGGGTATAGCGTGGTCCGGATGGTATTAAAGGAGATAAAGCGTGGTGAGTGAACTGCGCCAGTTTCAGTTCCGCGCGGGTGTAATCCTGGCCGCTGCCCTGGCGGCGTCGGCAGGAATTCTTTTAACACTGGGCCATGGCTCCGCCGTTTCCGGCCTCATTGCGGGTGGTGTTCTGGGCTTTGCGAACCTGACCTGGATGGTCTCGAGCGCCACACGGTTGATGGGTCAGGCTGTGGATGCGCGAAGCATTCAGGCTGTCGCCTTTGTGCGTTTCCTGATCGTTGCCTGCCTGCTTGGTCTGATCCTGATCATCGGTCACGTGAACCCGATCGCGGCTGTGGCCGGCTACGGACTCTTCCCGATTTCCGCGGCAGCTTCGGGTTGGCGGTTCCTGAACCGAGGCCCGGTGCCGTTATGACGGGTTTGGCCTGGCTGGCGATCGAGGTTACTCATCCGACTATCAACATTGGCGGCATCGACTTCAACGTTGACACCATTCGGAACACGCTGATTGTGTGCGCGCTTCTAATCGTTTTTGCCCTGATCCTTCGGCGGCAGTTACATCCGGGCGTCCCGAGCCCGCTGCAGAATGCGACAGAGGCTCTTGTTGAGTACATTGGGAACCTCACCGAAGAGACACTCGAGGGCCGCGGAATAGCACTCGCACCGCTGGCCATTACGCTGTTCACCTTCCTCTTAATCGCCAATTGGCTCGGGCTCATCCCGACTCTTAAATCGCCGACGAACGACTGGAACACGACGTTGGGCCTGGCGCTGATGGCCTTCGTCCTCGTGCAGTTCTACAGCATCAAAAAGCGCGGGTTTGGCGGCTACCTTAAGCATCTGTTGCTTCAGCCGCCGTTCTTTCCCCTCACAGTCATCGATGAACTCGCGAAGCCCTTGACCCTATCGTTTCGACTTTATTTCAATATTTTCGTTGGCGAGCTTTTGCTGACGTTGATCATCTTGCTGGTACCGACCTGGGTCTCCTGGCTGCCGGGTGCGGCCTGGACGCTCTTTAGCCTTTTTGTCGGCGCGGTCCAGGCGTTCATCTTCACCGTTCTTACGATCTCGTACATTGCAGTCGCCACGGACGTTGAATCAGGAGACGCATAGAAAAGGAGAAATAGGTTGGAACGAGCAATCGTGCTGGGTGCGACCGTCATTGCGTTCGGACTCTTGCTGGGGTTGAGCGCCCTGGGGGCGGGTATTGGTGATGGATTGGTTTCGAGCCGAACTGTTGAGGGCACCGCGCGGCAACCCGAAATGCAGGGACGGCTGTTCATCCTGATGGTCATCGGCATCGGCTTCATCGAGGCGCTCCCGATCATCGGCCTCGGTCTCGGGCTGTTCCTTGTTTTCGCGAATCCGTTGCTGGCCCAACTCAACAAGTGATTTACCTCGACGCTGGACTTCTAACAATCAACGGGACGCTGATCGCTCAGCTCCTCGTCTTCCTCGCTATGCTCGCAGTCCTGTCACGAGTTGCGTGGGGACCACTTGTGAAAATGCTCGAAGCCCGGCGCACACGCATCCAGGAAGGGATCGAGGCGACCGACCGAGCGAAGCGCGACCGGGAGGCGGCTCAGCAGGAGTACCAGGCTAAGCTGGAAGAAGCACGGCAGGAAGCCCAAAAGATGGTCGATCAGGCTCAGCACATGGGTGAAAGCCTCCGACAAGAACTTGAGCAGAAAGCCAAGCAGCAAGCCGATCAGATCATTGCCCAGGCCAAGAAAGAGATCGGCCAGGAACGAGAACGCGCAATCCAGGGGCTGCGTGCCGAGGTGGCCGACCTTGCGGTGCTGGCGGCGGGCCGCGTCATTGGAGAGACGCTCGACGCCAAGAAACACCGCCAGTTGATCGACCGCGCCATCGAGGAGGCAGAACTGCGTGCCTAGCGCCAGCAACATCGGTCGCCGTTACGCGAGTGGGATCTTTCAGCTCGCCGAAGAAGAAAAGGCGATCGACACCTGGCGTGAAGAGGTGGCGAAATTGGACGACCTGCTTTCGGACCATGTGCTGCGCGCTGCCTTCCAGAATCCGGCGGTAGATAACCCGCGCCGGATGGACCTGGCGGCCCGGCTGGCACCCGAGCTGCGAGCAGAGACCCAGAACCTGATGCGGCTTCTGATCGAGCATCACCGGACCGCCGACATGCCTGCCATCCGGCGGGAATACGAGCGGCTTGCGGATGAGGCGTCGGGGATAGTGACGGCCACAATGACGACAGCCATCCCGCTGGAGGAGTCGGAACGACGCCGCTACGAGCAGCAATTGAGTAAAAAGCTGGAGCGGAAAGTGAGGCTGGCCGTCCGCACGGACCCGGAATTGATCGGCGGCGCCTCGATTCAAATTGGAGACCACCTGGTCGACGCGAGCGTGAAGACGCGACTCGATCGACTACGCGAAGACCTGCTCAGATAAGGGGCGAGGAGAAGAATTGGGAATCAAGTCGGAAGAAATCAGCAGCCTGATCAAGAAGCGCATCAAGGACTTCGATGTCCCGATCCTTTCGGCCGACGTTGGCATCGTCACCGAGGTAGGGGACGGCATCGCCCAGATCTACGGGCTGAAGAACGCGCAGGCCCTGGAGCTGCTCGAATTCAAGGGCGGTACCAGGGGCGTGGCCTTCAACCTGGAGGAGGACTCGGTCGGGGCCATCATCCTGGGCCCCTTCGAGGCGATCAAGGAGGGCGACGAGGTACGTACCACCGGCAAGATCATGCAGGTCCCGGTGGGCGACGCGCTTGTCGGCCGGGTGGTCAACCCGCTGGGGGAGCCAATCGACGGCAAGGGCCCGATCGAAACCACAAAGTTCTCTCCCATAGAGAAGGTGGCGCCCGGCGTCATCACGCGCCAGCCGGTGGACACGCCGCTACAGACAGGCATCAAGGCAATCGACGCCATGATTCCGATCGGACGTGGCCAGCGCGAGCTCATCATCGGCGACCGGCAGACTGGCAAGACCGCGATTGCGCTCGACACCATCATCAACCAGAAGGGCCAGGGCGTCATCTGCATCTACGTAGCCATCGGTCAGCGCGCAGCCACCGTCGCCCAGGTTGCTGCCACCCTCGAGGAGCACGGTGCGCTCGAGTACACGATCATCGTGGCGGCGACCGCCAGCGACCCGGCACCCCTGTGGTACATCGCGCCCTATGCCGGCTGCTCCATGGGCGAGTACTTCATGGACCAGGGCAAGGACGCGCTGCTGGTCTACGACGACCTCTCCAAGCATGCCTGGGCCTACCGCCAGATTTCTTTGCTGCTGCGCCGGCCGCCCGGCCGCGAGGCCTACCCGGGCGATGTCTTCTATCTCCACTCGCGGCTGCTCGAGCGCGCCGCGCGCATGAGCAAGGAGAACGGTGGCGGCTCCCTGACCGCTCTGCCGATCATCGAAACGCTGGCCGGCGATATCTCGGCCTACATACCAACCAACGTCATCTCGATCACGGACGGCCAGATCTACCTGCTGACCGACCTCTTCTACGCCGGCATTCGGCCGGCGATCTCAACCGGACTCTCGGTGTCGCGCGTCGGTGGCGCGGCCCAGATCAAGGCAATTCGCCAGGTGGCCGGCCGACTGCGCCTCGACCTGACCCAGTACCGCGAACTGGCCGCCTTCGCCCAGTTTGCCTCCGACCTCGACAAGCGGACTCGCGACCAGATCGAGCGAGGCAAGCGCATGACCGAGCTGCTCAAACAGGGCCAGTACGAGCCGATGCCGATCGCACAGCAGGTCATGGTTCTGTTTGCCGGCGCCAACGGCTACGTCGACGACGTGCCGGTCGAGAAGGTGCAGGCGTTCGAAAAGGAACTGGTGCGGTTCCTGAGCAGCTCTCACCCTGAAGTCGAGCAGGCGATCACGAAAGAGAAGACGATCTCGGATGACGGCGAGAAGCGGCTCCGCGCCGCAATCGAGGAGTTCAAGAAGTCCAGCCCCCTGGTGCAGAAGGAAAAGCCGGCCGAGGATAAGGCCGGGCAAGCGGCAGCCAGGGGCGGCGGCGGTCTGCAGGGGGCGCGAGCCGCTGCCGAGCGGGAAACAGCCAAAGGCAGATAATGGCAACCCTCGCCGAGATTCGCCGCCGGATCGCCAGCATGAAGAACACGCAACAGATCACGCGTGCGATGCAGGCGGTGGCGGCCTCCAAACTTCGGCGAGCCCAATCGCGATCTGAGGCTGCGCGCCCGTACGCCGACAAAATGGCCGAGGTCCTGACCGAGGTTGCCAGCCGGGTTTCGACCTTCAAGCACCCATTCCTGGTGCCGCGCGAGGTCAACAAACGGCTGCTGATCCTGGTCACGTCGGATCGTGGCCTGGCCGGCGGCCTGAACGTCAACGCGTTCCGGGTGGGGCTCAACTACCTGCGCCAGGGCGAGGGCAACTCGATCGATGCGATCGGCCGCAAGGGACGCGATTTCTTTCGCCGCCTGCGGGTCCCGATCCTGGCCGAGGTGACCGGCCTCGGGGACCGGCCCGAGCTGAAGGACGTGCTACCGGCGATCACCGCTGCCATCGACGAGTACATGGCAGGGAATGTGGACGAGGTGGCGCTTGTCTACACGCGCTTCGTCTCGACGGCTCGGCTCGAGCCCACCATGAAGGTTCTCATCCCGGTGAAGGTGCCCGAACGCCAGGAAGGCCCGCACGTCGACTACGTCTACGAGCCCGATGCGGAAGTCGTGCTCTCCCGGCTCCTGCCCAGATATGTCGAGGCGCAGGTGTACGCGGCGGTGCTCGAGAACCAGGCGAGTTTCTACAGCGCGCAGATGGTCGCGATGCGAAATGCAACGGACAACGCGGGAGAACTTATCGATGACCTCACGCTCCTGCGCAACAAGGTGCGGCAGGCAACGATCACTAAGGAATTGATGGAGATCGTGGGCGGCGCCGAAGCGCTGGCCGCCGGATAAGAGGAGGTTTACATGGCGATTGCCGAGAAAGCGAAGTCGACAGAAGATCAGAAGAAGGCGAGCCGGGTCGGCCGGGTCACCCAGATCATCGGGCCGGTTGTCGACGTCGTGTTCGAGTCGAACCAACTACCCGAGATCAATCACGCCCTGGAGATCGACCGGGAGGGCAGCCGCCTGGTGCTGGAGGTGCAGCAGCACCGGGGCAACAACGTGGTCCGAACCATCGCCATGGCAACCACGGACGGCCTGGTTCGTGGGACCGAGGTGCGTGATACCGGAGCTCCGATCACGGTCCCGGTAGGGAAGGGGACGTTGGGCCGGATGATGAACGTCATCGGGGAGCCGATCGATGGCAAGGGCCCGATCAAGAGTGAGGGACGGCTGCCGATCCACCGCCGGCCGCCGCCGGTTGACGAGCAGGAAACCGGGACCACCATCCTCGAGACGGGAATCAAGGTCATCGACCTGGTCTGTACCTTCGCCAAGGGGAGCAAGATCGGCCTCTTCGGCGGCGCCGGGGTGGGCAAGACCGTGATCGTCATGGAACTGATCCGCAACATCGCCACCGAGCATGGCGGCTTCTCAGTCTTTGCCGGTGTCGGCGAACGCACGCGCGAAGGCAACAGCCTCTGGCTCGAGATGAACGAGTCGGGCGTCATCGATAAGACGTCGCTCGTATTCGGCCAGATGAACGAGCCGCCGGGGGCCCGGGCGCGAGTGGGTCTGACCGGGCTGGCCATCTCGGAGTACTTCCGTGACGAGTACGGCCAGGATGTCCTGCTCTTCATCGACAACGTATTCCGCTACACGCTGGCGGGCAGCGAAGTCTCAGCCCTGCTCGGCCGGATGCCTTCCGCGGTTGGTTACCAGCCAACGCTCGCGACCGAGATGGGAGATCTCCAGGAGCGGATCACGTCCACCAAGAAGGGATCGATCACGTCGGTGCAGGCGGTCTTCGTCCCTGCCGACGACTACACCGACCCGGCGGTGGCAACCACGTTCGCCCACCTGGGCGCCACCGTGAGTCTCTCCCGCGCCATCGTCGAGCGTGGCATCTACCCGGCCGTCGACCCGCTCGACTCCTTCTCGAGAATCCTCTCGCCGGAAGTCGTCGGGGAAGAGCACTACCGGGTGGCCCGTGGTGTGCAGCAGTTGCTGCAGCGCAACAAGGAGCTGCAGGACATCATCGCCATCCTCGGCATGGACGAGCTCTCAGAGGATGACAAGCTGGTCGTCGCGCGTGCCCGAAAGGTCGAGCGTTTCCTCTCCCAGCCCTTCTTCGTTGCCGAAGTCTTCACCAACCGCCCGGGCAAGTACGTGCCATTGAAGGAAACGATCCGTGGCTTCGCGGAGATCCTCGACGGTAAGCACGACGACCTGCCGGAGCAGGCCTTCTACATGGTTGGAACGATCGACGAGGCGGTCGAGGCAGCCAGGGGAACTGGCGAGAAGGAGCCCGAGGCAAAGGCAGAGGCCAGGCCGGAGGCAGAGGCCAAGCCGGAGGCAAAGGCAGAGGCCAAGCCGGAGGCAAAGGCACAGGCTAAGCCGCAGGCCCAGAAGACCGAACGGCCCAAGGCATAGGAGGTGGCCAAGCTGCACGTCGGCATCCTGACCGTTGAGGGGGTCCGCTTCGACGGGGAGGCCGACTTCGTTGTCGCCCCGGGGTCGGAGGGAGAACTTGGGATCCTTCCCCGGCATATTCCCCTGCTGACGCCGCTGGCGGCGGGCGCCGTGAAGGTCCGTAATGACAGCGATGAGCAGCTCTTCTTCGTTTCGGGAGGCTTCCTCGAGGTCAGGCCGGACCACGTCACTGTCCTGGCGGACGCCGCTGAACGCGCCGAGGACATCGACGAAGCGCGCGCCGAGGATGCGAGGCGACGGGCCCAGAGCTCGATCGAACAAAAAGCATCCGACGCCGACCTGGCTGCCGCCACGGGCGCGCTGGCGCGCGCCGAGGCGCGGCTGCGCCTTGCCGAGCTACGAAGGAGGCGGCGCCAGTAGTCGAGCCGGCCGCCCGAAGGCGGTCATGCTAAGTTAACGGGTCAATGGCCCAGCTCCAGATCGAGGGGGGAACTCGATTGGTCGGGCAAGTCGCCATCAGCGGCTCCAAGAACGCTGTGCTCCCGATCCTTGCCGCCTGTCTTCTGACCGACGAGGATTGCAAGCTCAAGAACGTCCCCCGAATCGAAGACGTCTACATCATGGACGAGCTGCTCAAGCGCATCGGGGCGACCGTCGAATGGTCGGACGGTCAGCAGCTCCGGGTCAACGCGGCCGGGCTTGCTCGCGGCGATGTCCTTGCATCGCTGGCCAGCAAGATGCGTGCCTCCTTCTTGCTGATGGGCCCGCTGCTGGCACGGCGGGGTGAGGCTCGGGTGGCCAAGCCGGGGGGCGACGACATCGGTATGCGTCGCGTCGAACAACATCTCGTGGGTCTGCGACTGATGGGTGCCCGGGTCGATCTGGAAGCTAATGAATTCGTCGCCCGCGCCGACCGGCTCAAGGGCGCCACCATCCATCTCGACATGCCGACCGTGACCGGGACGGAGAACCTGATGATGGCAGCCGTGATGGCGGACGGAATCACGACGATCCACAACGCCGCCCGCGAGCCGCACGTGTGCGACCTCGCCCTCTTCCTGGAAAAAATGGGGGCTCGAATTCGTGGCATCGGCACGGACGTGGTGCAGATCGATGGGGTCTCCGAGTTGAGCGGGGCAACCCACCGTGTCATCCCGGACAACATCGAGGCCGGCACCTACGCCTTCGCGATCGCGGCAACCGGAGGTGACGCCACTGTCACCAACCTTGAGACCTCAGATCTACGGGCGGTGATTCTCAAGTTGCGCGCCGCCGGCGTGGCGGTGGAGGACCAGGGACGGGCGCTCCGGGTCAGCGGCACCGGACGCCTGCACCCGGTGGACGTAACGACCTGGCCTCACCCCGGCTTTCCGACCGACCTGCAGGCCCCCTACGTGAGCCTGATGACGCAGGCAGAGGGCCACTGCGTGGTTTCCGAGGCCGTCTTCGAGAACCGCTTCCAGCACGTGCCCGAACTGCGCAAGCTGGGTGCCGACATCTATGTCGAAGGTCGCAGTGCCATCGTCACCGGTCCGAGCCAGCTGCACGGTGGGCAGGTCCGGGTTCCCGACATCCGCTCCGGCGCGGCGCTCGTGGTCGCGGCGCTTTGCGCCCGAGGTGCGACGGTGCTCGAGAATGTCTTTCACCTCGACCGCGGCTATGAAGACCTGGTTGCGAAACTGGAGGGATTGGGGGCAAGGGTGACGCGGACTGAGAGTAATGCCGGTGATGTCCGCCCGGATCTCTCCAAGGTTGTGGGGGATTGACCGTTTGGCGCTGTCGAAGAAGATCGGTATCGACCTGGGCACCTCGCGGATGATGGTCTACGTAAAGGGGGAAGGAGTCGTAGTCGACGAGCCTGCGCTGATGGCAATCGACGAGCGCGGTGACCGGGTACTGGCGGTTGGCAACGCGGCGGCCGACCTGCTTCTACGGGGCGGCAAGGCACGCGCAGTGAGGTCCGTCGGCGACGGCAACGTCGTTGATTACGAGGTTGCCGGCACCATGCTCCAGTACCTGATCGGCCGGATCGTCGGCAGGCAACGAATCTTCCGGCCGGATGTGATGCTCTCGATTCCGCCGGCAGTCGGTGGAGTGCAGCGACGTGCGGTGCTGGAAGCGACCATGCAGGCAGGTGCCAAGACCGCCTACCTGATCGACAAGCCGCTGGCGGCCGCCATCGGCGCCCGACTACCGGTCGCCACCACTGACGGTTTGCTGGTCGCGAACCTGGGGGCGGGTTCTACCGAAGTTGCCGCTATCGCCAACGGCGAGGTCCTCGCCATGGAATCGATCGTCACGGGGGGGAGGGCGCTCGATGAGGCGATCGCAACCCGGGTCCAAGCTGAACACCGGGTACGGGTTCAGCCGGGAGAAGCCGAGAGGCTCAAGCTAGAGCTTGGCTCAGCCGTCAAAAGGCAGAGCGAAGAAACGCTCGAGGTCTCGGCTGTGGATGCCTCCGGCCGGATGACCACCATAACGATCCATTCGTCCTCGGTCCAAGCAGCGATCGAGGAGGGGCTGGCTGTCATCGTTGCCTGCGTGCAGCGCGTCCTTGCTGAAGTCCCGGCAGCGCGCCATTCTTCGCTTCAACGCAATGGCCTGATCCTGACGGGTGGCGGCGCCCGCTTGCCCGGGCTGGCGGAACTTTTCGCCGCCAGGATCAGCCTGCCGGTCCGGGTCGCAGCACAGCCCGAGGCCTGCATAGCGCTGGGTACCGGCATGGCCCTCGACAACCTGGCCGTGGTTCGCCGCGGTCAGCACTACATCACATGAGGGAGAGCTTCTCAAGGATCAGCAGCCACGCCTGAGCTGCGCGTTGGAATCGATGCCAGGGCGTTGGGCCAGGCTGAGGATACCGGCATCGCCCGATACATCCACGCCCTGATCGGGGCGCTGCGGGAGGGCCATGGAGTTTCCACCGTCCTCTACCGCCAGGAATTTCCAAGAGTGCTCGGGCCTCAGCTGCTTCTGGGCATGCGAATGCGCCTGGGCGGCGCCGAGGTCATGCACGGGCCGGCCAATGCGCTTCCGCTCGCGCGCTATGGCTTACCAGGCGTGGTAACGGTACATGACCTCGCCATCTACGATCACCCGGAATGGTTTCCAGGAGGCCAGTGGTTTGCCACCCGCGTCGTGGTGCCGCATTCGATCCGCAGCGCCAGGCTGGTGATCTGTCCCTCCAAAGCGACCGCGGCCGCCATCTCCCGCCTGATGGGCGTTGGAAGCGAGCGCACCCGGGTAATTGCGCACGGCGTCGAGCCCGAGTTTGCCCTGCCGGTTGCGGCCGAGAGCTGCGCCCAGACGCGCTCCCGTTACGCGCTTCCGGAGAGCTATATACTCCAGGTCGGAACGATCCAGCCGCGGAAGAATTACCTGGCGACCCTGCGAGCCCTGGCGCGGATCCCGGCAGGGGAGCGCGTCCCGTTGCTGATTGCCGGTGGCCTTGGCTGGGACTATGAGCCGGTGATTCGCGCAGTCGAGCGCCTCGGGCTGCGATCATGGGTGCGGTTTCTCGGCTACGTGGGCTTCCGCGAGTTACCGCCGCTCTACCAGCTGGCTCGGGCGGTCGCCTTCCCCTCGTACGACGAGGGTTTCGGCCTGCCCATCCTGGAGGCGTTTGCGGCGGGGGTGCCCGTCGCTGCCTCGACCGGCGGAGCAATCCCGGAGGTCGCGGGCGACGCCGCGCTGCTCTGCGCCCCCGACGATGAAGCTGCGCTGGCAGAGAACTTGCTACGGCTGATCTCGGATGAACCCTTGCGCCAGCGTCAGATCGCGGCCGGGCACGTCCGGGCCGCGCGTTACTCCTGGTCTGCTTGCGCGGCCGCGCATGCGCAGGCTTACCGGGAGGCGGCGGCCACCTGACCGGAGGGGTCGGAGCGCGCTGCCGAGTCGAGGACGCGCCAGATCTTGCCCGCAGCCCGCTCCCAGGTGAAAGCGGCGCTGTGGGCTTCCCCGGCGCTGATCAGCCGCCGTTGGAGCGCGACATCCTGGGCGAGCTCGATCATCGCCTGGCTCCATGCTCCGGCGTCATCCGGAGCCAGCAGGATGCCGGCGCTGCCGACGATCTCCGGTAGCGCACCAGCCGTGGACGCGATGACCGCCGTGCCACAGCGCATCGCTTCCAGGGCGGGAAAACCAAATCCCTCGAAACGCGATGGAAGCGTAAGGGCCAGGGCACCGGAGTAGAGTGCGGGCACGTCCGGCGCCGGTACGTAGGGAAGGACCTTCACGCCGTCGTTTCCGGAGCCCGCCGTGTGACCCGGCCCGGCTATCACCAGGGAGGCCTTTAGCCCCCGCCGCCGGGCATCGGCAAAGGCGCGTGCCAGCATGGCGAGATTCTTCCGCGGATGGTTACGACCCAGGTACAGGTAGTAGGGCTGTTGAAGGTGGTACCGGCCGAGAACCTCCGTTAGAGCCGCCTGGCTCACCGGCCGCATCCGCGGATCCACCCCCGAGTGGACGACCACGACGCGCTCCGCCGGCACCTGGTAATAGCGGATCAGGTCGTCGGCTGTGCTTCGCGAAACGGCTACCAAGCGGCGCGCGCGCCGGGCCATGGACCGCGTCATCAGTTCCAGGTACCACCAGGTGGCCGGCCGGTAGCTGGCCCTCTCTCGCCTGTGGCCGACATCGTGGATAACGACGACGCCAGGAATGCGAAGGCCGAGCGGAAGCACATGGCTGGGAACGAAGACGACGTCCGGCGGGTCCTGGTGGAGCGCCTGGCGAAAGCGCCAGTGAGTCCACAGTCGCGGAAAAGGGATGCCGCGCCACTCGACCTGCGGATCGAGCCAGGGCGGCGGGCTGGCGGCGTTGCCATAGACTCGCAGCCTGCGCCCGTCTTTAGAGGCGGCGAGCGCTTCGATCACCTGCCGGGCGTAAACCTCGGTTCCTGAAGGTTCCGCCCGCAGGGCCGCGGTGCCGTCTACCCCCGCGATCATCCGGGAGCGGGAGCGATATGGAGGTTCGGGAACCCTTTGCTAGTATCCGCGACGTGCCAGCCCAGGACCAGGTGCCCGAAGGCATCGTCGTCGATCTGCTGTTCGCGGCGCGGCCCTTCACCGGCCTCGATCATCACGCGCTCCACATCCTCCGGGGTTTGCACCAGGTTGGCGTTTCCGTTGACGTACTGGTGGCGCGCAATGAGATCGAGGCGATGGGGGAGGCCTTGGAGGGGCACCGGGTGATCGTCTTCGCGTCGGTCCCCCGAGGGCTGCGCCTTGGACGTGAGCAGTGGTCGATTCCCTGGAGGTTCGGAGCCCAGCCGCGCTCGGTCCGTCTGCTCCATTCGATCGCAGGCGTCGCTCCCGTACTGAGCAGCATTCCCCTGGTTCTCACGGTGCCGGACCTCACCTACCAGGTGCATCCGGGCTCGATGCATCCGCGAGCTCGTTGGTATTTCGGCTCGCTCGGACCCCAGAGCATTCGTCGTGCCCGGCATTTGATCGTGTCCTCGGAAGCGATCCGGCAGCAGGTCATCGACCTGTACCATATCGCGCCCGATCGAATCAGCGCGGTTCCACTGTGCGCCGATTCAATCTTCACGCCGCGGCCTCCGGACGAGGTGGCTGCCGTCCGTAAACGCCTGGGCCTGCCGGAGCGCTACGTGCTCTACGTCGGCACCATCGATCCTCGCAAGGAACTCGCCCGTCTGCGTGCCGCCTACGAGTTGTTGCCGCCGGACCTGGCAGACGAATCCGCCCTGGTCTTTGCCGGACGCACCAATCGCGGCGCCGAGCGGCTGGCGCGCGACCTTCGCCGCCCTGGCCGAAGGGGTCACGTCATCAGCCTCGGCTACGCCCCCAGGGAGCTGCTTCCGGCGCTTTACAGCGGAGCCGCACTTTTCGTCTATCCATCACGGTACGAGGGCTTCGGGCTGCCCGTACTGGAGGCGATGTCCTGCGCTACCCCTGTGGTGGTTTCGGGCACACCGGCGCTGGCGGAGCTCGTCGGCGAGTCCGGCCAGGTGCTGAGGACGGAGAGTCCGGAGGAGCTGACGCAGGCAATCGAGCGGATGCTCCGCTTCGATGCCGAACGGCTCCGCCTTGGCGAGCTGGGCCTGGAGCGCTCGGGTAGCTACAGCGTGGGCCGTATAGGTCGTGAGACCCTGGAGGTGTACCGGCGGGCAATGGCGGCGTGAGCCGCATCGAGCTCCTCGGTATCCCTATCGATGCGATCACCGAGCGCGAGGCGGTCGATTGGGTTGCCGCCGCGCTTTCCGAGAGTCGGCCCCGATTGCTGGTGAGTGTCAATCCTGAGCGAACCATGCAGGCCCTCCGCGATCCGGCCCTAGCCTCCATCCTGCGTTCCGCCGACCTTAGCCTGGCTGATGGCGCCGGCGTGCTCTGGGCGGCCCGGCGGATGCGGCGGCCGCTGCCGGGCCGCGTGCCTGGCGTGGACTTTCTTAAGGCCGTGGCCTGCCGCGGCGCGGCCCAAGGCTGGCGTTTCTTTTTCCTCGGCGGCGCCCCCGGGGTGGCCGAGTCTGCCGGCGCCGCCCTGCGGGCTGCGTATCCCGGCTTCAACCTGGTCGGAACCTTCGGCGGCTCGCCCGACCCACGCGACGACCGGGCCGCCGTTGCGGCGGTGCGAGAGACGGGCGCACAACTACTTTTCATCGCCTACGGCGGCGGTCGAGAAGAGGCATGGCTTGCCCGCAACCTGGCGGCGAGTGGCGCCGTCATCGGAATGGGGGTGGGAGGCGCATTCGACTTCATCTCCGGGCGCGCCCCCCGTGCCCCCGCCCTGATGCGCGAACACGGGCTGGAATGGTTGTACCGTCTGAGCCGGCAGCCCTGGCGCTGGCGACGGATGCTCGCTCTGCCGCGGTTTGTCGCCCGAGTTATGGCTGAGAGGAGGGCCTGATTTCACTCAGAGTGCTGATGGCGTCCAGGCTACACCGGGACCCGGCCCTGAACGAAGGAACCACCTGATCTCGCCGTTATAGTCGCCGAGAAGCCATTCATCAGCAAGGAGGGCTCGCCCCCGTGCCCCATCCCAGGGACTCTTTCCGGCTGATTGAGGCCTTCGAAGCGTAATGCCGGTCCTGACCTTCGTCCAGGCCCTGCTCGGCCGGCTGACCAGCCGGGTTCTTCTCGTAACCCTCCTCTTCAGCGCCATCTTCAGCCTGGCCGCCGTGCCTCCCCTCGACCCGGACCTGTGGTGGCACCTTGCCAACGGGCGCTTGATGCTCGCCCTGGGTGGCTGGCCGCACGCCGATGTCTTCTCCTTCAGCGCCGCTGGTCAGCCCTGGATCGTGCACGAGTGGCTCGCCGACCTGGGAATGTTCTTCGCTTACCGAGTCGGCGGACTGCCCCTGCTGGTGGCGATCTTCGCCCTGGTCGTGGTCCTGGGAGCGATCTGCCTCTATGCGCTCTTATGCGGGAGCGGCCTGCATCCCACCGCTGCCGTGGTGCTGACGCTGGTCGGCGCCCTGGCGGGCTCGACCGCCTGGGGGGCCCGCCCGCAGCTACTCAACCTGCTCTTTACCGGGCTGCTCGTCTCTGGCCTGCTCCGCTACCGCCAGGGACGGCTCCACGCCTTTTATCTGCCGCCATTCCTCTGGCTCTGGGCCAACCTCCACTCCGGGTTCCTGGTGGGCCTGATCATCAGTGTCCTCTTTCTTGCCGGCGAGGGCTTCGACTCCTTTCGAAGCTCCAACGGCATGGAGCGCCGCCGCCTCGAGCAGCTTGGCCTGGCAATCCTTGCCGGCCTGGCCCTCTCGCTGGTCAACCCCTACGGCCTCGACACGATTCTCTTTCCCCTGGGAACGCTGACCTCGCCTTTGATCCAGGGCAACATCCAGGAATGGGCCTCTCCGGACTTCCATTCGATGGCCGGGCTGCTCTTTGAAGCAATCCTATTCATCCTCCTGCTGGGTCTCGCCACCGGTCGGGTTCGGGCGCGGAGCAGCGACATGCTGCTCGCCGCGGCGCTCCTCTACCTGGCGCTCTCATCTCAACGCCACGTCCCGCTGTTCGTGATCGCATCCGCTCCGCTCACCGGGCGCTGCGCCCAGGCGCTGCTCGAGCTGGCGGCCTCCCTCCTGCCTGCGCTTCCCCGCCGGCCGCTGGCGGCGGCGGCTCTGCGGGCTACTCCCATCGGATATGCCCCCGCCAATCGGCTCGCTCTAGGGATCCTCAACCTGGCCCTGCTGTTGGTGGTCGGCGTCGGCATGGTCGCCTACCGGGCCGTGCCCAGCCTGAAGCCCTCGGCCGAGGCGGCGGCGCTCTCGGCGGCGGAGCCGGTGCAGGCGGTTGACAGCCTGCTGGCTCTGCATCGGCCGCTGCGAATTTTCAACTATTACGACTTCGGCGGCTACACCCTGTGGCGTGTCTACCCGACCGGTGGCCGAGTCTTCATCGACGGACGGGTCGAGGTCTACGGGCCGAAGGTCTTCAGCCAGTATCTTGCCGTGAGCTATCTGTCCAGCGCCTGGCCCGATGTCCTCCGCCGGTATCACCCGGATGCCATCATGATGCCGACGAACCATCCGCTGGTGGCGCTCTTGAGCGGCGATCCCAGCTGGCAATTGCTGGAGCGGGACCGTGTGGCCAGCGTGTTCACCCGTGTAGGCTCGACCCCATGAGCCCGGCCCCGGCACCGCTGGAAATCAGCGCCGTCCTGCCGGCCTTCAACGAAGAGGCCAACCTCGAGCGTGCTGTAGTGCGTACTGCCGAGGCGCTGGCGGCAAGCGCCAAGGCTTTCGAGATTATCGTTGTCGACGATGGGAGCCAGGACGGCTCGGCCGCCCTGCTGAACCGGCTCAAGGCAAGGTACCCGGCACTCCGCGTGGTTCGGCACCCGGAGAATCGCGGCTATGGCGCCGCCGTCCGGTCGGGGTTTGCCGCAGCGCGTCTCCCCTGGGTTTTCATGATGGACGCCGACAACCAGTTCGACCCCTGCGACGTTAGCTTCCTCATCAGCAGCGCGGAGGAGGCCGACATCGTGACCGGCTACCGCAAGCAGCGGCGGGACCCACTACCCCGGCGGCTCAACGCCTGGGCCTTCTTTTCCCTGGTGCGGATACTCTTCGGGCTGCAGGTTCGCGACGTGAATTGCGCCTTCAAGCTGCTCCGCCGCGATATCTTGGGCCGGATGGATCTCCGTTCAAATGGCGCCCTGATCAACACCGAGGTCTTCGTCCTGGCGCGGCGCCAGCATGCCAGGATCGTGGAAGTGCCGGTCAATCATTATCCCCGGACCTCCGGCAGGCAGACAGGGGCAAACCCGCGGGTCGTGCTGCGCGCCTTCAAAGAGTTGCTCGCCTTCCGCGCCGAGGTGAAGAAGGCGGCATGATACCCGACATCTCAATCGTCATCCCCGCCTTCGACGAGGCGCTGCGTCTTCCGGCAACCCTGGACCGGATCGAACAGTTCATCGGCTCCGAGCATCTGAAGGCAGAGGTGATCGTGGTCGACGACGGCAGCCGGGACAACACCGCCGAGGTGGTCAAACAGCGCGCAGCCCGCTGGCCTTTGCTTCGCCTGGTAGTCGCCGGCCACAACGGTAAAGGCGCCGCTGTCCGGCTCGGCATGGCCGCGGCGCTCGGTCGCTACCGGGTTTTCAGCGATGCCGACCTCAGCGTCCCGATCGAGGACCTGGAGAAGCTTCTCAAGCCGCTTCGCGATGGATCCGGTGTCGCAATCGCATCGCGGGCGCTCAAGGATTCAGAGATCGAGCTGCATCAGCCCTGGTACCGCGAAACGATGGGAAAGGTCTTCAACCGGCTGGTTCGAATCTTCGTTCTCGGCGGCGTGCACGACACCCAGTGCGGCTTCAAGGCATTCACCGCTGAGGTCGCCGAGCGCGTCTTTCCCCCGTTGCAAACTCATGGCTTCGGCTTCGATGTCGAAGTCCTCTACCGCGCGCAGCGGGCGGGCTACCGGATCGTCGAGGTTCCGACCCGGTGGATCAACTCCCCGCAGAGCCGGGTACATCCAATCCGCCACTCGATGGCGATGTTCATCGAGTTGCTGGCGATCCGGGGTAGAGTGCGGCGGCACCCGACGACTGACATCGATCGGCAGGCTCGACACCGGGCCTCAGCCTGAGGAGGGAGTAGGGTCCGATCTCGCGCCGGCTGACTGTGCGAGCGGCGATCCACTGGTCGATGTAGGTGGAGCCGGGCACCGAGCTTAGATTCCACGGTTCGGGTGCCGTATTGGGGCCCAACACGGCCAGGCTGACGCCCGAGAGGGCCAGCTGGCAGGCAATCGTGTGCTCGACCGTGTCGGTATTCGTCACGCCGGGGAGGGCCTCGTAGTAAGCGGTCCCGGGGTCGCGCCCGCTGAGGAAATAAATCGTGGTGTTGTTGAAGACCACCAGATCATTCCGCTGCAGGCCCACCCAGATAGGTTGGCCCACAGGCACCTCTGCGTCGATCTGGCCGACCACCTCTGCCAACTCTGTGGACGGGATCCAGGCGCGTTCGCCGGCGAGCCCCGCTCGTACGATACCGGCAGCGAAGTGAGGCCGGATGAAGTCCCGCAGCGTCAGGCTGCCGGCGGCCACGCAAAAGAGGAGGATCCCCACGATCGAGGCTACTGCCTCGAACCGGGGCGGCGCCGGCGGCCGGCGACGCGCGTGTCGTTCGATCAGCAGGGCGAGCAGCACGCCCGTAAGGGGCCAGGCTTCGAAGGCGTGGATGCCGTCGGCTCGCGTCCGGACCCATGTGAAGGCGAGGATGGAAGCCAGTAGCAAGGCGACTACGCGGGCCAGTTCCGCGGCATCCGAACGCTGTCGGACCGCCCGGAGAATGGCGAAAAACCAGACAACGGAGGAGGCGCCGCCCAGGATGATGACGACGACTGCGTCATCCCCCTGGCCGAAGGGGATGCTCCGGCTCCGCGCGTAGAGCGTGGTTGCGTGGACCACGATTTCGTACCAGACCGGCGGGAAGCCCGCCAGCGCGATCATCGCTCCCCAGAGCGCTGCGCTGACTGCGAGGATACCGGCCAGGTAGCCGAACAGCGGTCCTCGGTTGCGGGTCGTGCGATGGAGCGCCAGGACGAGGTACCCGATCGTGAGCCCGCCTCCCAGGGCGATGGCGTACTCTGGCCGGCTGAAGGAGACGAGGCCAACCAGACATCCACAAGCCACTGGCCAGCGCCCGTCTCCCCGGTCGATGCTCACCATGAATGCAAGTAGGGCAGCAAGGCCGAGAAGGATGGCGAGGTACGGAGAATTGAAGGTCCCCAGCGAGAGCGGACAGACGGTGAGGAGCCCCGTCATTAGAAATCTGATCGGCTCCCGCAAGCGCAGGTGTCGCATCAGCGCGTAAGTGGCGATGCCGAAAAGCACCAGGACCAGGGCGCCGAGCGCCCGTTCAACCATGACATTGAAAGCGATCAGCTTGAACGCTGCCGCCAGCAGGTAGGCGTCGAGTGGGCCGTAGGTGGTCCAGATGTCCCGGTATGGAACCCGGCCCACGGCGGTCATGGCAGCCTTCGTCAGCGTCAGCCCTTCGTCGAAGCGGTCCAGCGGCGCAACCAGGTATCGGGCCATGGCGAGCGTCAAGAACACTCCGATCAAGGCAATGCGGGCGGCCCGCCCCCTCGAGGACTGCGGAGCTGGCGCCGGTGGGGCAAACAGTGTCGAGGCTTTGCGAACGGCCATGCTAGTTGGTCACCAGCCGGTAGATCGCGACCGCCCCTCCCTGGTAGATCTGATGGAGGTAGGAGTGGGCCCGCGGGTCGAAGGTGATGGCGCGGCTCTCGTCCGGTCCCCAGTAGAGGAGGGTCAGACCGTTGGCCGCAAAGAAGGAGCGAATCGCCGAGTCGGAGACTCCGGGCCTGAGGATGTCGTTTACCTGTTTGATCTTTCCGAAATAGTCGAGCGTCTCGCTGTAATGGCCGACGTAAACGGGTGTCTCGCTCCAGGCCGGCAGCAACAGGCCGGCCTGAGGTGACGAGAGCACGCGGTCGCCGGGGCTGTGATGGGTGTCGAGCCACTGCAGCGCCTGCCAGGTGTCTGCCTGGATGTATGCCTCCGGGAACGCGCCCGAGGCAAAGCGAAGCGCTACGGCGAGCACGATGGCCGACGAAAAGCAGAAGGCGGGGAGGAGCAGCCGCTCCAACCGCCGGGCGTCGATCGCGCCTGTGCGGGCGAGGAGGGCGCGGAGGCCGACTGCTGCCAGCACGCCAATGGGGACGTAGAGCGCGTCGAGCAAGCGCCGCTGGATGTTGGCAATATTGGGTGCGTAGAGCAGGACGAACACGACTGGCGGCCAGACCATCAGCAGGGCAAGGTCCCGATCGCGCCGGCGCCAGGCGACGATCATCCCGGCAACCGCCGCGAGCAGCGGCAGGCCCAGGCTGAGAGCGAGGCTGAGGGGGCCGGGTGCCTGGTGACGCCACTGCCGAGCCCACTCGGCGATCGTCGGATCCCGGTACAGGATCCAGGCGTTGTAGGCGAGCAGCGGCAGCGTAAGGGCGAAGGCGGCGAGCTGGGCGCTTATGGATCGCCGGGTGGGGCGGTCGCCCCAGAGGAACAGGACCGCCTGGTAGGCGAGCCAGATCAGGAAGATTACCGGGATCATCTGCGGATGGATGGCGGTCAGGACTGACATCAGGGCGCCGGTGGTGACCACGGTTCGCCAGCCGGGTGAATCCATCAAGCGCAACAGGCCGAGGAACGAGAGGACGATGAGAGCCGTCGCCCAGGCGAAATGCGGAATGGCGAGGATTGAGTAGAAGCCAGTCAGCTCCGGAAGGTGGAGGTCGAGTGCTTCCAGCGGGTGGCCCAGTACCGCTGGATCGCCCAGCATCTGCGCGACGAAGCCTAGGCCCGAGCCGAGCACGACCAGGACCAGGGCGAGGCGCCGCAACGGCTGATCGAGCACCCTCCGGGCCAGGCGGTCCACCGAGAGGACGAGCACGAAGGCGCCGGTGATGCGGGCCAGGTGATAGGTCGCGATGGGCGGCAGGTGGAGAAGTGCTGAGAGGTGGCCGAAGAAAAGATAGAAGCCGAAAAGAAACACGCCGCCGTGTGGCTCGGAGGTGTAAGGATCGTTCCAGGTCCACGCCCCTTCGGCTCCCTGGCGGATCTTCGCCAGGTAGGTGGTGGCGTCGTCGGCGATGAAGAAGAAACCGGCGAAATGGTGCGCCGGAGGAGTAGTGGCATAGGCGATCAGGTAGGGGAGAAGGGAAAGCAGCGATACCGCCGCGGCGAAGAACAGGGGAAACCTGAGGTCCAGCGCCGCTCCGCGCTCCGTCCTTAAGGACGGGGAGATTACCGGGAGCGGAGCAGCCATGGTGCGGTGAGGAAAAGCAGGAGAGTTCCGATGAAGAGGCCGTTGGCGAACAGGAATACAAGCGGGTCCATGGTCTGCGCGGTGATGAATCCGGGCTCTCCGAATACCGGCCCGACGGGCCAGCGAGCCACGAGCGTGAGCAGGAGTGTGGTAGCTCCAAGACCGAGCGTCTCGGCCAGGGGCCAGCCGCGGCGGGCGAGGCTGATGATCGCCAGCCAGACGACGGGGAGAAGGATGACCAGGTGATGGGACCAGGTGACCGTTGAGACCAGGGGGAGCAGCGGAAGGAATGCCATGACGCCGGCGAGCGGTGTGTCCCGCCGGGCACGCCAGAGCCACCAGCCGAACAGAAGCACTGCCGCGAGCAAAGCCACCACGCCGGCGAAGGATGTGGCGACCCAGGGCTCCGTGTATGAATTGCGCGAGAGCACCCGGGTTAGTAGGCCGCTCAGGGAGTGGTTTCCATAAAAAGCGGTTCCCCTCGCCAGTGCGGGCATCACCTGAGTGAAGAACGTTCGGGTGTCATCGAAGCGGATCGCGGCTCCGGCTGCCGTAACCAGCAGGAAGCCCGCGAGCAGGAAGAACGCGGCGCGAAAGCGTCGCTCGACCAACAACCAGGCGAGCAGGAGCAGTGGGGTCAGCTTGAGGGCCGCCGCGATCCCGATCGCCGCCGCCCATGCCGGCCGGCCGCGAATCGTTCCCAGGATCCCGGCGGTAACCAGGAGGAGGATGGGCAGGTTGGCCTGCCCCTGGATGGCATCGATCCAGAGGGGATAGAAGGTGAAGGTGGCGCAGACGATCGCGGTCAATACCCAGGGGCCGGGAGGCTGCGCCCTGACTACGAGTCCGAGGGCGCTCAGCAGGCAAAGCTGGCACAGCAGCAGCCAGAGGACGGCTGCGATCGGTGCCGGCAGCAGTGCCAGGGGCGAGACCAGAACGGCGAACGCGGGGGGGTAGATGAAGGCGGGCCGGAGGGTGGCGTCGGGAAACGGGTGATGCAGGAAGGTCGCGTAGAGTGGCCTTCCGTTCCACAGGTCAGAGGCAGCGCGCAGGTAGGCCGTGAAGTCCTGGTGCCGGCCGGCTGCCTGGACGAGGACGAGCAGGTAGAGCGTCAGGGCGGCGGCGACGAGGGCCGCCTGGGCCAGCAGCCCGGCTCTGACGCTGCCCCTTGAGGGGGCGGCCTGGGCGGCCGGAAGCACCGAGGGACGGATTGACACTCCCGGCTATAACGCGCCGGAGAAGGGGTTCCTCACACTCGCCGTTACACCGGCGTCATGGCCGCCGCTCGTCCCCTCGGGCTCGACGCCTGATGGCCCTCCGCCGTCCCCTGCCAGTGCCGCAAACGGAGCCGCCGCTGACCGTCGTCAGCATCCGGGTCCATGAGTGGCGCTGGCTTGCTGTGCTGGGAGGACTGCTGCTTCTGGTCACCCTTTTGCCCCTGCTGGTCGCGGCCCGGCAGACCCCGCCTGCTGCAGTATTTCCTGGGTACCAGGTGATTCCTTGAGCAGCCGTCTCCATCGCTGGCTGATCGGGCTGCTCGTCGCCCTCGCACTTGCCGGCTGCGCCTCGGTACTGACTCAGTCGAGCGCCTCGAGGCAGGCGGCCGACTTCACCTTCTACTACAGCGCCGCCCTGCTGGTACGTGAGGGGCACCCGGCGGCAGCCTACGACCAGGCTGCCCTGGGAGAAACAATCGCAAGAGTTGCCCCGGAGAGCGCCGTCGACCGCCGGCTGCCTTTCAACCTGCCCGTCGCGGCGGTCCTGCCGGTGGTGCCCTTGACCCTGCTCCCGCTCGACCTGGCCTTCCGCAGCTGGCAGGTGATCTGCCTGGCCCTCCTACTGCTTGCGCTTCTGCTCTTTGGGCGAACTTATCCGCTCGGCCGCGGAAGCCTTGCGCTCGCTGCCCTCGGTAGCCTGGCGTCAGTGCCGGCCTGGTCAGTCCTGACCGAGGCTCAGCTGACGACCATCGTGCTGCTGGGGAGCGCCCTTTTGCTGGTGGGGCTGCGGACGAACGCAGCATCGCTCGCCTTCGGCGGCGGGCTGCTGCTGGCGGTCAAGCCACATTTCCTGCCGGTTTACCTGGTGGTCCTGCTGGCAGCGCGGCACTGGCGTTCCGTTGTGGCTGCGACCGCCGGGGCAGCCGCGATGCTGTTGAGCCCGCTGGCCGCAGGAGGACCGCCAGCCATGGAAGCAATGGTGCGCAACGCTTTAAGCACCAATGGACTCGTTCCGGTCCGTCTCACCGAGGCGTGGATAGGTCTGCTGTCCACCGTGCTTCCTGCCGCAGCGGTCACGCTCGTAAGCCTGGCACTCTACCTCGGAGTCCTGCTTTTCCTCTCGCTCCTCGCACTACGCTCTCATCAGGGGTCCGCGGTCCCTTTCGCAGCCCTGGCTCTGAGCGTCGGAATGCTGGCTACGCCCCACGTTTTGCCGCACGATCTGTTGCTGCTTGCGACGCCCGCCTGGCTCGCCTTCTCGATCTACCGCGATGGACGCATTGCATCGCCGCTGCCGGCGCTGCTGCTGGTCGAACTCGCCCTGCTGACTGACCTGCGGGGTGTCGGGATCGTGCTGGGGCCGATCGCCATGACGTTGGCCGTCGCCTGGATGTTTGGCAGCTTCAGGCGGCGGGCTGACCGGCTTCGATCGCCGGGCGTCGCAGCTGCAGCCTGATCGCCATCCGGCGCTCCTGAGCCAGCATTCGTAAGAGAAGGAGCCACAGTGCCGTGAGTCCGGCCAGTTTGACGGACGTTCCCACCAGCACCAGTGCCGCGTCCAGCCGAGAGTGAACCAGCAGGTCCGCGGGCAGCGGAAAGGCGCGCCGGTCCACCCAGCAGAGGGCATAAGCGGCGGCGAGCCACCAGCCGTAGCGTGCAGGCGCCTTGCGCGCCGTCATCCAGGCGAGCGCGGTCGCCATCGGAAGGAGGAGCGTGACCAGGTGGTGCTGCCAGGTGACGCTGGAGACGATCAGCAGCGAGGTGAC
>Ga0102924_1000960_pt1 | contig 34379 bp, 22 predicted proteins | sample PaiPotPPM11metaG_FD_80116 | JGI IMG/M metagenome (GOLD analysis project Ga0102924, IMG submission 80116) | Iron sulfur acid spring bacterial and archeal communities from Banff, Canada, to study Microbial Dark Matter (Phase II) - Paint Pots PPM... ...
CCTTGAACTGGCGGGACGTCTGTCCGCGGACCCGGTTCAGGTCCACTTGGTCCGCGGCCGCCATTGGTACGAATTGTCGGTTGTAACGAAGGACCGGCCGTTCTTGTTCGCAAAAATTGCCGGCGCGCTCGCCGCCTGGGGAATGAATATTGTGAAAGCGGATGCGTTTTCGAACGCCGCTGGCGTTGTGGTCGATACTTTCTATTTCACCGACCGCTTCCGTACTCTGGAACTCAATATGCCCGAATGGGAGCGCTTCCAACGCAGCGTTTCTGACGTCCTCACCGGCGAGGCCGACCTGGACCGCATGCTTCGTGAACGTGTGCGCTCTGAGGCGAAAAATGGAGCCAAAGTAAAAATTGAGACCCGCGTCGAATTCGACGACGAATCTTCGGCCGGAAGCACCCTCGTCCAAGTTATCGCTCAGGACCGGCTGGGGCTCTTGCACCGTATCGCGTCCCGCTTCTCGCATCATGGCTGCAACATCGAAATCGCTCTCATCGATACCGAAGGTCAAATGGCGATTGACGTTTTTTACCTCACCTCGAACGCAACGAAGCTTCCCCCCGATAAGCATGAGGATCTTAAAGCTGACCTGCTGGAAGAATTGCAAGCAGCCTGATCGCCGTTTGTTGCTGAAATAGTCCAACCACCTCAGATTTGCATCCAAAGGAATTATCTGAGGAGGAACGATGCGCAAAAATCGTGAAACCGAAGGACATCCACAAGGAAATGAAGCTGCACCAGATGAACTTGGATCTGATCCTCGGGAAGTTGGATCAGACAGCGCCGGACAATCCGGAGACGCTCAGCGGCTTTCGACCATTGAGGACGCCGACAACGAAAGCATAGAGGAGCTCGCCGAAACCGACCAGGCACTTGAAGCGGCGCGGGTCGAGGGCCTTGAAGATGCTGCCGACCATCCCGAGCGTCCGGTGCACACGCATGAAGAATATGGCCGCCCGGACGATCTGCCGCCCGCCAGATTTTCCGACAGAAAAAAGGCGTCGTAGGCTTGCCGCGACTTATGGCTCCGGCCAGGGTTGCATGATTCAAACGACGCACTACAAACCCTTGTCGGAGCATCCCGATGAAAATTATCCTGATTTCACTTTTCACGGTAATTCCTTTTCTTCTCAGTGCTCAAGAATTTTCGTGTCCTGCCGGCCAGGCCGACACACTGAAGTATTTCGTCTTAAGCGTCGAAAAAAGGGCGGATCACTTTATGAACGGCCGCCCGAATCCGATTTACACGAAACTGTTTCCGGACGCTGATGTCGCCGCAAGCGGCTATTGGTTTTGGCTAAAGAGCCCGAAGGCACATGGGTTCGATGTGAAATCGTTCGACGAAAAATATGTGTACATGCGTTCCACGGAGCTCGTTTGGACGAACAACACTACTTTCAAGCGTTTTGAGCACGATCTTCCCATCGCGGCGCGCTGCGTAACCGAGGGCGAACCTGGCCCGGAGATCAAGGTTGCGGATACCAAATTCCAATATTTCTCTTCATGCCGTCCTTATAAGTCCAGCCATCTGGGTACGGCAGTAAACAGCCTCGACGCGCCAGTGCGAATGGAAACAGGTGGAAATATTGGCACGGTGTGGACCCGGGTCCTGCACTATCGATATAACTGCGACAATAACTTCGAGAACTGCAAGGACGAGGAGCAATTCTTTCTTGGAAATGCTTATGGCCTGTGGCAGTGGAAGCACGTTAGGAATGGCGAACTCGTAACAGTTTCGCTCATGAATGACTTGCAAGAGGGTAAAACGGATGCGACATTGCCATGCGCAGATAGCTATCGCTGACTATTCATTGTCCTGAAGCAATTGGCTCAGCGTAGGCTTGTGCTTCTCTGATTCTTTGGTCTTTTTCTTGGTGTCGGGCACAACTTGACCGGGTCGCGGTTCGCCAATTCTCTCTCGTGCCAATGCTTTCACGGCGGTGACCGCGCGAAATACTTTCTTCTTTTTTGCTTTCCCCATTGCCGCTGAGAGTTTAGCTCAACCGCAACCCATTTTGCTGCATGCAGATGCTGTGGAATAATTGAGCCAGCAACGGAGACGCGATGGAAGAGCGTGAGTTTTTTGACGAACGTCCGGAGAAGAAGCCGGCCACTCTGAACTGTCCTCACTGCCATCAAGCCGCCGACTACGAAGTGACGTGGCTGGTGCGCACCAGGAAAAAGCAACTCCCTCGCCACGCCGATGAGCGCGACCGCGCCCGCTTCGCCAAAGCAAAATCCTACATGCTGCGCAAAGATGACGTGATGGGTTGCAAGAACGTTCGCTGCCGCAAACGTTTCGACATTTCCGGCCTGCAATCGGTGGTCTTTACGGAATAATTCCTCAATAAGAATTCCATAAATTAAGGTACACTCCTCAGTGCAAATTCTGAGGAAGGCGTTTATGTTCAAGCGCGCGGCCCGGTTTTTTCTGGTGCTCCTCAATATTTCTGCTTTGGGTTTCAGCGCTGCGTGGGCGCAATCGACCGCAAAGAAAAAGGTGGACAACGCGAGTGATCTGCCTCGTTTTATTTATCCCGTGAAGGGATCAGCGTCGGAACTCCTGCAGGCCGATGCAGCTACGTTCAGCGCTTTCGCCGTCAAAGTCAGATCGGACCTCGATTCGGTTTTTCGCGATTACGACATTCATGACAAGGCGACTTTACGGGACATGCTGGACGCTAAACTCAGCCTGCAGCAACTAACTGGCGACTACACGCCAGCGCTTCAAACGATTGCATCCCTGCGCGCGCTTGAGGAAAAGCCGTCGGCAAAACTGACAGCGCGGTTGCCGAGCGAAGCCTGGTTACAGGCTGCGATTGAAACCAATCGCACTTCCGGCGCGGAATTTAAGCAGGCTTTCGCGAAGAATTACCAACGGGTGATGGACGGTCTACCTTGGGACACTGTACAGGATGATATTCGCGAACAATTTCGCGATAGCCACATCAATACCAAGGCGGGGGCGCTGGGATGGGCGAAGACAGAGTTGGATCCTGCGGTTCGGACTTCGGGTGTGCTCGATAATCAGCAGGCGTGGGACTTAGTTGGAGGCAGGAGGTTCTTGCAATTTATTGAAAGCGTGAAACTCGAGTGGCGTGACGTGCTCAAACAATACGTCGCAGCCCATAACCATCCGAAGGCTGATATTTGGCAGGCACGCGAGGTCACGCTTGAACCTGAGCAGAAGTTGACCCCTGTGCTGGCAGTGGTCTGGGACTCGGGAGTTGACGTGACGGTATTCGGCAAAGAGGTTTTCACCGATTCGACCCCAACGGCTAGTGGTACTCACGGACTGGCTTACGATGACGAGGGAAATCCATCGCCATCATGGACGCTACCGTTAACTCCGTCGCAGGAAAAAGCGTATCCAGATTTTCGCAGCGATCTGAAGGGATATTTTGACATTCAGGATCTAGTGGAGTCGCCCGAAGCCGCGGTGCTAGAGGAGAAGTTCGACACATATTCTGCAGATCAATTACAGGACTGGTTCGAGAAGCTAAAGATCTTTTCGCCTTACATTCACGGGACTCACGTCGCCGGCATCATCGCTCGGGGAAACCCAGCAGTCCGCCTAGCTGTGGCGCGGTTTAATGATCAACTCGGTGACCTGCCTTTTCCTCCGACAGTCGAATGGGCGAACAAAATGTCCGCCGACTTCATACAAACGTCGGACTTTTTCCGGACACGCGGAGTGCGGGTGGTGAATATGAGCTGGGCGGATGATCCGCAGGAGTTTGAGACCTGGCTCTCGAAGACCGGCGGTGGCGCCGATCCAGCAGAGCGCAAACGGCGTGCTGCGGAGCTGTACAAGATTTGGTACGACGCAGTCGCGAACGCGATCAAGGGCGCCCCTAACACTCTATTCGTATGCGCCGCCGGGAACGCCGATAGCGATGCCAGTTTCCTGCAAGATGTACCCGCTGGTCTTCGCCTTCCTAATTTGCTTACCGTGGGCGCGGTTAATCAGGCAGGCGATGAAACCTCATTCACCAGTTACGGGCCTACGGTGGTTGTGGACGCCGATGGTTACGAAGTCGAGAGCTACGTTCCCGGCGGAACCAGGCTGAAGCTCTCTGGAACATCTATGGCGTCGCCGAGCGTAGCCAACCTAGCGGCAAAGCTTTTTGCACTAGATACTTCATTGACTCCGGCCAAGGCGATAGAACTGATCAGGCAAGGCGCGACGGCGAGTGACGATGGACGCCGGCATTTGATCAATCCAAAGCGGTCGGTTGAATTATTGAAGAGTTCGGCGGTCGCGAGATCCGCAAACTAGCTTGCAATGTACTTGAGCGCAGTTTCATAGGCAACACTTGCGCCCCTCTCTGCTTCTCAAATCAGTCCACTGCGTCTTGCGTAGCGCATGAGAGGAGGAGTGTACACATGCAACTCACAAGCGCAGCCTTCCAGCAGGGAGCGGAGATTCCCAGTCATTACACCAGCGATGGCGAGGATGTTTCTCCAGAGCTTTCATGGAAAGATGCTCCGGCCAAGACACAATCTTTCGTGCTGGTTGTGCACGATCCCGATGCCCCCCAGCCGGGAGGATTCACACATTGGGTGCTGTACAACCTTCCTGCCGAGGCAGGACACATCAAAGAGAATATTCCCGATGAAGAGCAGATTCGGGGACTGGGCATGCAGGGGCAGAACGACGCGGGCAAGATCGGCTATGTGGGGCCTGCGCCGCCGTCAGGGATGCACCGGTATTTCTTTCGCCTGTTCGCAATCGACCAAATGCTCGAGCTTTCCCCCGGCGCCACGCGTAAGCAGATAAGCGCGGCAGTCAAAGGGCACATTCTGGCCCAGGCCGAGCTGATGGGAACCTACGAAAAAAAATCTAAGCGGGCTGCATAAGACTATCGGCCGCTACTTGCCGGCCCACTTCGCCAGCTACCAACGGCCGATAGCGCCCCCCATCAGCCCGCGAATGTTACTCTAGAACACTCCAGTCATGGGTTGCGCCGAACTGGCCGCACCTGGGAACGTCCGCAATCCAAGCGCTTGCATCAGGGTCCGAAGCGTGTTCGGGTGTTCATACAGAGTGGTGGGCTTGCTTCCTGATCTAACTTTCGGCCCAATCACCACGGCAACGACGTGCCCGCCACCATGGGTGGTGTCGGAGTCGTAGCTTTCATCGAACACGATCATCAGGATCCCGTCTTTCTGGAAGGTTGAATTGGCTATGAGCGGTTCGATGTTGTTTTTCAACCAGTTGTCAGCTTGGGTGAGCGTCCCATCATGCGCGTCGTCCAGCAGATTCGGCACGATGAACGAGAAATTAGGCAATGCGTGGTTGGCGAGGTCCTTTGAAAACTGCGTGAAAGGCACCAGGTTGTACTTCTCGCTGCTGTTGGCCACGTCCGAAAAGAAGGCCAAAGGATTATGTTTCTTGGCGTACTCACCAGTACCGCAGCCGGTGTATCCGGCATAAGGCAAGCTCTCGGCGTAGGATTTCCAAGTTTTGCCAGCCGTCAGTAAGTGCCGGACGACATTGTCGTTCGAGATGGTACTGCAGAAACTGTCGTTGTTAGTAATGATCGCGCCTGTGGTCAACATAAGGTAATTACCGATCGAAGGATGAGTATTGGCGTAATACTGGGTCGCGAGCCCATACTTCGAGGCCAAGCTGTTCAGGTAAGGCATGGAGGAACTGCCGATCACGCTCGAGTAACTGTGGTTCTCCTCCATCACCACGACTACGTGACTGCTGGCTGGGACAGATGACGTTCCGCCCGAGGCGGTGATAGTGACGGGCGTCTTGGTCGAACCGCACTTGTCCCACTCTTGGACCTCGGTGTAGTAGGTCCCAGCGCTAAGCGGTAAATAAGTATTGAGACTGGCACCGGAGACTGTATAAGCAAGAACCGATGGCGCAGTGTAAATACCCATCGAGGAAACACCACCTGAGCAAGTGGTTGTGGCGCTTGCCACAAAGTGCACGGGTGAAGAACCAGTGCTGCCGGTAGTGGGGGCTGAAACCGACACTCCGGCGAATGCGCACACGGATAGCGTAAGCAAGCAAAACAACGTTTTCATTGCGACTCCAGCTTTATCGAAATTGGCTCTCGTCTGAGCGTTGCGAAAAAACTACTACGGTGAAAGTACTGCTACGCCCGACTGGAGCAGGATTGAAATCGACTGTACAAAAGCAACAACTCTGGTTCAAGAGTACGCAGGAATAGTTAGGGCAAGGAAGTACACTAAAGTATGCTTTTAATGGGCAAAACTAGGCAGGAATGTAGTTAAGAGGCTTTTCGTCCAGCAAAAGCTCAGTGGCCTGCACCCGCGGATGAGAATGGAACCACCCCTGTACGACGTCGTCCGCGAGAAAATTGGCGATCGTCAAAAGGCTCATGCCCTGGTGATGCGCCATCCAGCAACGGATTAATTCGTATTCATGGCGCCAGAGGTGGTCGCGAGAGGCGCTGTAATCAGCGGATTCATAGAACCCGTAATCTCCGAGCCATCCGTCGTGTGCCATGCGCCGAAGATTTTCCAGCGCGGATTTTGGCGTCGTGTTTAGTGCAAGGAAAGTGGAGTACGGCGAAATCACGAGCTCTTTCACGTCGCTATGGAAAATGGCGAGTTGGGGAATGCCGAATGCGTGGTATCCATAGTTCCCGGATGCATCGCGAGTGGCGTACGCCGATTCAGAAATGCCCCAGGGAATGCGTTTTCCTGCGGTGAACTCCTGTTGGGAAATTACCGCGCCGTACTGGGAACGATCCAGCAGGGTCCCGGGATAAGTTTTCATCCAGATTGCCGGCATCATGTACTCGAACATGGTGCCAGTCCAGGAAAGAAGCACAGCACGGCCGCGGTCTATGGTCCGTGTTCGCGAAAGCAGGAACCATGTTTCCTGGGGTATCTCGTCTTTGGCGATTGCGATGAAGGAAGCTGTTCGCGCCTCTGAGGCGAGCAGGTCATAACACGCATCGTGCAGGATTTTTTCGCCGCCGTCGAACCCAATCGAGAGCAGCTTGCGGCGCGAGCTCCAGAGAAAGCCGAACTCGATTTCATCCGCCAGCTTATCCGCTTCACCCGAGACCGTTTGGAGTTCCTGCACCAGGCGCATCGCATCCGTTCGCGCACCCGAAACCATGGAGAGCAGTCGCTGCAACAGAAGGCGGCGGGGATTGTGATCTTTCTCTGCCGCCGGCAAGTTCTCGATCGCACGCTGTAGCCGCAATGCAAACCTGATGAGAGCTTCGGGAAGCGCTTTTAAAGTCACGTTGGCTGGTGGTAGCTCTATGGTTGGATCGTTTTTGAGCTCGGCAAAATCCAGAAGCATCCATGGGGTTAGCCGAACCACGGCCTGCCGAAAGTGATGAAGGCGATCGAGTGCTTGGGAGCTGAACCAGTTCCGGTCGTTTCTAGTTTTAGTCTCGCCGCCCTCGGCTTCGGCGCCGCCTTCCTCTGCTGCCGCAGAAATTCGTTCCAGCGCCGCGCGCGGAAAGCGCAAAAGCGACTTTCCCCAATCTTCCCCCTGCGATTTTCGTTCGATCTTGTGAAAGAGGGCACTCGAAAAGGCTTTGAAATCGGCGAGGATTCGGAGGTGATCGAGAAACCCTTCCGCCAACTCCTGCCGCAGGACCGGCTGATTCAGAATATGCAGGCAGCCCTGCTGCAACGTCCAGAGTGAGGCAACCAGATTTCCGCTATCCACTGACGAAACAAATAACGGCGGCAATGGCTTGAGGGTGCGCGTGTCATACCAGTTATAAAGATGTCCGCGGTAGCGCTGCATGTTCCGAAGGACTTTCAGAGTCTTCGCGCTCAGGTCAGCGAACTCCTGGGCTGTGAGATATCCGAAGTGGCAGGCCACCTGCCGCGCATTCAAGAGCAAGCCGATATTTGTGGGAGAGACCCGCGCCGCAACCAGGAACGGTTCTTGCTGAACGTTGTCCGGAATGAGCCAATTGTGTTCGTGGGTGCTGAACTCGGCGAAGTAACGCCAGGTGCGGACTGCGGCGCGGCGCAAAAACAATTTGTCTTTATCTGAAGCTTCGGTAGTCGAAAGTTGCGGCGGCCGATTCAACCATACTGAAACCAGTTTGCTGCTTCCCCATAGCGCAAGAATGGGCAGCGCTGAGAAAAATGCCGGACGCCGGACGAAGTAAACCAGGGCCGCGAGAAAGACGGTGATCAGCGGCATCCAGTCCAGATAGATGTCCACGGGAGTGCGCTTATGTCCGCCAACCTCGGCTTCCGCGGCCGTCTCCCATTCGAGCAGTCGCTGGCGGGTGAACATCCGCCGCACCAGCGTGCGCAGCACTGCATCCATCGAAACCAGCATCTGGTGCGCCAGGAAGACCAGACTCAGGAAAACATTAAAGTTTGCGGCGAAGAGATTGGTGAGGGCATCTCGTGCGACCGCGAGCTTCCTCTCAGCGACTGAGCGGACCAGATTGAAAAAGAACTCGAACCACACCGGCACAAACAGAATGCAGATGGCGGCAATTGTCCAATTTCGCGCCGAGACCGGCAGCACCAGCCAGCTAACAATAAAAAGCAGGAACGTCGCGGGTTCCACGAGGCTGCGGCGGAGGTTATCGAGGATCTTCCATTGCGAAACCAGCGAAATCGGATTCGGCACCCTCCGTCCGGTCTCATCGGGAACTCGTGACAACATCCAGCCGGTGATCTGCCAATCGCCACGCAGCCAGCGGTGCTTGCGACGATTGTAGGCGCTATAGTGCGAGGGGTAGTCCTCGATCACTTCTATGTCCGTCACCAATCCCGCGCGCGCATAGGCGCCTTCAATCAGGTCGTGACTAAGCAGGGCGTTCTGCGGGAAGCGGTGCTCCAGAACGCGCTGGACTACGGCAACTTCATAAATGCCCTTACCGGCAAAAATTCCCTCACCGTAAAGGTCCTGATAGACGTCGGAAACCGCGTGCGTGTAAATGTCCAATCCGGTCTGTCCGGAATATAGGTTGGCCAATCGTGAGCGCGAGGCGCTCTGCACGCTTACTCGCACCCGAGGCTGCAGGATCCCGTAACCGGCGACAACAATGTTCTTTTCGGAATCAATAATTGCCTGGTTCAAAGGGTGTGCGAGGGTGCCGACTAGCAATTGTGCCGAACGGCGCGGCATTTCCGTGTCGGCATCCAGCGTGATGACAAAACGCACTTGTTGCAGAACTGATAAGTCACCCGCCTTCACCGGAAAACTGTCGTAATTACCGGTCAAAAGCCGGTTCAAGTCCATCAGCTTGCCGCGCTTGCGCTCCCACCCCATCCACACTTTCTCGCGCGGATTATAGACACGATGGCGATGTAGCAAGAGGAACGAACCCATTTTGTGAGCGGAATACTTTTCGTTGAGCTCTTTGATCAGCTTGGCGCACAACCCCACCAGCGGATCATCTTCGTGTGACGGCACCGGCGAATCGGGAAGGTCGGTCAGCAGCGCAAAGTGCAGGTTCGGATCGTGGTTCCCTAGATACCGAACCTCGAGGTCCTTTACCAAGTGCTCCACTTGTTTTTCATTTAAAAGCAGTGCGGGAACAGCAACCAGGCTGGTGCAGTCTTCGGGAACCGCCTTCGAGAAATCCAGCTTAGGTAAAATCTCGGGCCGCAACAGGGCGGTAGTCAAATAGTTCATGACCTGCACAGCACTTTGCGAGCAGGGCAGTAGCAGAAGCAACATTGAGAACAGAATCGCGCCCGGGGAGGTGTTCGTGCTTGTCAGTAAAAGCACAATTGCGGACATGATCCCGAAGGTAAGCACCTCGATGCCAGGTAGATAAAATTCGTCGGGATGAGATCGAAGTAAATGCCTGATCCGCCAGCCGAGCGGCGGCTGGAAGCGGACCTTGGAATGCAACTGATCTTGACCGGGACCGATCAGGTAATACCCGATGTGAGACTGGCGCGTCGCCTCGCGCGCATCAGCAAAGTCTTGCTTTTGGGCCTGGCGCCCCAGCGCAAGCGCTGCCTGCGCGACTTCCATTTCGGTCGCATCGGACTTTTCGGCAATTTTCACGATCCGATCCCGGTATAGGGTCCGGCTATTAAAATCCATCCGTGAATAAGCGCCTGCCGGATCTTCGCGCAGCACTTTATCGAACTCAATCTGAGATTCGAGCACGTCCTTCCAGTGCAGCTGGTTGATCTCGCGAAGGCTGCGAACGCACACGCCAACTTTTTGCGGGACGTCGGGGTTCTCCAGACATTTCTGCCCGCGCGCCGCAATTTGTTCCAACAGCACCAACTCCAGCGATGGAATCAGCGCCCATAGCTCGCCGAATTTGAGTACGGTCGATTGCTGGTATGTGCTGACATAGGCAACAAACGCAGCTTCGCTGAACTCAAAGTCGACCGCGTGGAGAAATGCCTCTGCGACCCCGGCGGCCCTAGGAATGGTGATGCCTCGAGGGGTTTGCACATGCGGCAGACGGTTCAATGATTTGAATGCGTTTTTGGTACTCCACAGATGGGACCAAAGGAGCGTGGCGTTTTCCCGCAACCAGCGATGATCGTCGGTCTCTGAATCGCTGCGCGCGGCTTTGCCAACTTTTTCCAGTACCGGACGCAGAACCGCCGCCATTGCGTTCCACCGCACGGTAAAGAAAGGAGACGACTGGACGCTCGGGTTCCAGGCCAGCACTCTGGCAAGTTCCTCGGCTTTTCGCTGGAGGTCCGTGAAGTCCGGAATGGCATCCTTGGCGCCCTGCGGCACCCGGTCAGCTTCGGCTTCAATCAAATCGATGTGCGTATTCTGAGGCATTTGGACTAGCGGTAACTGGCGGCTTGCAATTCAAACATCTCGGCATAGCGGCCGCCCATGTGAGTCAACTTGTCGTGAGTTCCTTCTTCTACGATCCGGCCGCTCTCAAGTACTACGATGCGGTCGGCCATGCGCACGGTTGAAAAGCGGTGTGAGATGAACAATGCCATCTTTCCCGCGGTCAGTTCGGCGAAACGTTGAAACACCTGGTACTCACTTCGCGCATCCAGCGCTGCCGTCGGTTCGTCAAGAACCAACAATTGTGAATTGCGCAGGTAAGCTCGCGCCAGCGCGAGCTTCTGCCATTCTCCGCCCGAAAGATCGACTCCGCCTTCAAAGCGGCGCCCAAGCATTTGTTCAAACCCAGCCGGAAGTCTAGCGATGACTTCATCCGCCATGCTCTTTTCCGCAGCTGCCTTCAATACAGGAAGATCCATAACTTCTTCGATTTTGCCGACGGCGATGTTCTCGCGCGCTGTCATCTCATAGCGCATGAAATCCTGAAAAATCACGCCTATCTCGCGATAGAGGTCTTCAAGGTCGTACTCGCGAAGGTCAATCCCATCGAGCAAGATTTGGCCTTCGGTCGGATCATAGAGCCGGGTGATGAGCTTCACGATAGTGGTTTTGCCCTGGCCGTTCTCGCCGATCAATGCAACCCGCTCTCCCGGATGCAGATGAAAATTCAACCGGTCGATCACCCGGCGCTCGTTTCCCGGGTACTGGAACGAAACATTGCGGAATTCGAATCCCTGCCGAATCGGCCGGGGAGCAGGCAATGCATTCGGCTTCGACTGAATTGTCGGGCGCATCTCGAAGAACGCGAGCAGGTCAGTGAGGAACAAAGCCTGATCGGCGATTCCGGAGAGCGTTGAGAAAACCTGCTGGATGGTGGCGCTGGCCTGCAGAATAGCGTTAGTCAGAAAATAAAATGTGCCAATGCTCAATCTGCCAAAAACCGTCCGCCAGATCACATATACATAAGCGCCGTAGTAGCCGGCGGTGCTGATGAGCGACAAAACCGAGCCCAGAGCGAGCCGCTTCCTAGCCAGAGCTACATCCTGCTCGTAAATAATTTCCGAAAGTTTGGCGAACCTTTGGGTAAAAAAGTCGGCAAGGTTAAAGAGTTTGAGTTCTTTCGCGGCTTCCTTGGTGGCCCCGGCTTGGCGCAAATAATCGAGCTGACGCTTGATCGGTGTCTGGCGGAAATTCTTGGCGTAGCCGAGAAAGGCAAAGTGGGTCTCGCCGAGAAATGCGGGCAAGACGGCCGCGATCAGCAGGAGCATGAGCCACGGCGAATAAAGCATCACTGCTACGGACCAGCCTACCGCCGTGATGAGTTGCAGCTCCAATCTTCCGATCGACTGGATCATGACCAGCCGGTCTGTCGCCTGTACCCGTGCGCGCTCCAACCGGTCATAGAAAACTGGATCTTCGTAGGCGATGACATCCAGCTCAGCAGCGTGCTTCATCACTTGAATGCTCACGTGCCGGGTGTACTTATTAGCGAGCAGGGCATCGGCGTAATCGATCATCCGGGAGACGATGCTGCTCACCACGGCAAGGCCAAACTCGGCGATAACCAGCCACCAGAGTTTTCTCGGAATTGTCCCGTGCGTTTGCAGCAGTTGCACCAGGATGTCAATGATGAGCTTGGGTATGTAAGTGAGAGCGATGGGTAGCAGCGCGGCAACAATACGCGCGACGATGCCGAAGGTGACCACCCCCGGCCCCGACCGCCAGACGATCTTCAGCACCGGAGGCACATTGCGGAGCGCCGAGAGACGCTCCTGCCAACTGCTCCAAAAGGTTTCTTTTTCTGACATTTGGCCGAGTCCTGGCCCGGTTACATTTGCTGCGCCGCGCGAGTCTGCACCAGAGATGCCGAAAAGCGGGGCAGAGGTTTGATCCGGGAGCGGCCCGCGTTCCGACCAGGGAGAAGTCTGCTTTTAGCCCGGAACGTTTCCTATATCCCGAACGCCTACCCCAACGAAAACATTATAGATTCCGAGATAGATTCCGGCCCAGGTTTCCTGCGGAGAATCAGCTAAGTCTTTCGCCCTAATTACCTGATCCCACAGGCAAATTTAGCGATTTTGAGACAGAGATCGTGGAAATTTTTCCTGGGTCAATGTACCAGGGTTACCTTTTCTGAATTTCAAAGCTTGCGAGCCAGCAACTCTGGTTCATAATTACTAAGAACCATCTACGATGTCTTCGAGCCGCCGTCAATTCCTTCGCGTGGTGCTGACCGGGGCAGCAACTCTTCCATTCGCCGGAAAGATCGTTGCCTCCGATCTGCTCACCGCTCCCACTGACCTTCTGGCCAGCGATACCGCTTTGCTCAATGAGATTGAGCGTGGCGCTTTCGAGTTTTTCTGGAATGAGGCCAATCCCGAGACGGGTTTGGTGCTCGACCGCGCGAACGCGAGTGGCGGAAGCACTTGCAGTTTCTCGAGCATCGCGGCTACCGGCTTTGGTCTTACGGCATTGTGCATCGGTCATGAGCGTGAGTACCATTCGCGCAGCCAGATCGAACAGCGAGTGGCGCAAACTCTGGACTTCGTTTCCCGCCATGTTCCGACAGAACATGGTTTTCTTTACCACTTTCTGGATCCAACAACTGGCAAGCGCGCCCTACACTGTGAAGTCTCGCCCATCGATACTGCCATTCTGCTCTGCGGTGTCCTGACCTGCCGCGAGCACTTCCGTGACGCGAACATTAAGCGTGATGCGACGACGATCTACAACCGGGTTGAATGGCCATGGGCCCTGAATGGCGGAAAGACGTTCGCAACCGACTGGACGCCAGAGAGGCATTTTAGTCGCGTGCGTTGGGATTCATATTGCGAATCGATGATGCTGTACCTGCTGGCTATGGGCTCGCCGACACATCCGGTACCGGCAGAGTGCTGGAACGCCATACATCGTCCGAAGATGGTGTATCGCGGGCATCAATATATTTCTGGCCCCGATCCGCTCTTTGTTCACCAGTTTTCTCACGCCTGGTTTGATTTCCGGTCCAGGCATGACGACTACGCCAACTACTTTGAGAACTCCGTGATCGCATCGCTGGCCCACCGCGAATTTTGCGCCGAGTTGAGCCGCCGCTTTCCCTGTTATTCGAAGGACGTTTGGGGAATCAGCGCCTCAGAATCCAGCGCCGGATACGTGGCTTGGGGCGGTCCGCCATTCACAGGACCAATTGATGGCAGCATCGTTCCTGCCGCCTCTGCGGGATCGCTGCCGTTTCTTTTCCGCGAGTCCATGACGGTGTTGAGGAATTTGCGGCGTTACTATGGCAGCCAGATCTGGAGAGAATACGGATTTGTGGACGCATTTAACCCGCTGACCGGGTGGGTCAGCAAGGACGTGATCGGTATCGACCTGGGAATCACGATGCTGATGGCTGAAAACGCCCGCTCACAGTTCGTGTGGAACACTTTCATGCGCAATTCCGAAGCTCAGAATGCGATGGAGCTTGCAGGTTTTCTACCCGATGGTTTCGAAGTTCCTCTCATGGCATAGTCAGTTCCGGCTCAGTCTGCAGTAGTAAATCCACTTGAGTGCAGTGCCAGATCGGTCCAAGTTCCCCAGTGCAACGGCCAACCGGCCAGTGTCGCAGGTGACTGGTCCGGAGTGTTAGCGTTTACGTCTCTTTGGTTTTACAATGCGCTAACGAGTTAATTCCATGAATGCTGCAGTTGCACAGGAACTCTGGCAAGGCCAAACGATCGATGGGAAATTTGCCCTGCTTGAGTCGCTGGGAGGTTCCGCGCATAGCGCCGTTTTCCGTACTGAGTTGCCGGGTTCGTCGAACCAACCGGCGGCCATCAAGCTGATTCGGGCGGACAGGGAGGACGCTGCGCAGCAAATCGCCCGATGGCGCGCATTGGTAACCCTGTCTCATCCTAATCTTCTGCGGGTCTTTGAGGCAGGTCATTGCCAAATGGCTGGAGCGCCGTGGCTGTATGTGGTGATGGAATACGCGGAAGAGAATTTGGAGCAGGTTTTGCCGGTCCGGCCGCTATCGATGGCTGAAGTAGAAGAGCTGCTCCCACCCGCAATTGATGCACTCACTTATCTTCATACCCAGGGACTCGTCCACGCGCGGATCAAACCGTCCAATATCTGCGCGATTAAAAATCAGGTCAAGCTCTCGATCGACAGCGTTCACCCTGTAAGTCAGGTCGTGAAAGCGTATTCCTTAAGCGCTTACGACGCCCCCGAATCCGAATCCGGCAACCTATCAACTGCAGCCGATGTCTGGTCGCTCGGAATGACGCTGGTTGGGGGCTTCGATCAACGGCCACTGACCTGGAGCCGATCGAATACTCTGGATCCCGGAGTGCCAAAATCAATTCCGAATCCATACGGCTTGATTGTGCGTGAGTGTCTCCGGATGAATCCCGCCGAAAGATGCTCGCTCGGCCGGATCAAAGAGTTGCTGCAACAGCAACCCGCGCTGCCGAAGCCCGCCGTGCCAAAGGCGACTAAGCGCAAGGCATTCGTCGCGCCCATGGTGGCCGTGCTTGCTTTAGGAGCAGCGATTGTGGGAATCAGATTAAGACACAAGACGGAGAGTCAGCCTGCGCCGGTGGCTCCGGTCGCGACCACCGAGCAGCAGCCTACCGCCAGCACCGAGGTTCAAAAGCCGACGGCATATTCATCCAGATCAGGCGGGGTCGCAAAGTCTCCGGTCAAACGTGAGCCGGCTGCCGAGCGTGTCTCCAAACCCGTTTTGTCGCAGCCTGCTGCCGAGGGTATCTCAAAGCAGGTTCTGCCGCAGGTTCCTCGCAGCGCGCGCGAGACCATCCATGGAAAAGTAAGAGTGAAAGTGCGGGTCGCGGTCGATCCTAACGGAGACGTGTCCTCCGCAACTCTCGTCTCGCCCGGGCCCAGCCGATACTTCGCTCGCTTAGCTATCGAGGCATCGCGGCAATGGAAATTCAAGCCTGCGGGAGTGGACGGGCAACCAGCGCAGTGGCTCCTCGAATACAGATTCGGACGAAGCTCAACCGAAGTGACTCCGGTCGAATCGCGTTAACGACAGCTTCATTACTCCGGCACCGGATGCACCATCCCAGCTACCCCTGAGCGATTTTCGCCATGCTAGGCTCGTCCTAGCCCATGCTTCGCGTAGGAGGAAAATTGCGACGGTTTTGCTTGTTGGTAATGCTGATGATGAGCGCGGTCGCGATTACCTCAGCCCAAGATCTAGACCAAGAGGGTAGAAATGAAGTCGCGGGCACCTTGGGGCGCACCTTCATCAGCGATCAGGGAGTGCCTAACTCAGGTCTTGCCAATTCCATCATCAATCACGGTGCAGGTCTCTCCTTCGAGGTGAATTACGCGCGAATCCTGCGCGGGTCTGATTGGGCAGATTTGGCCATTGAGGTCCCCGTAATTCTTAATCCTGATGAAGATCTGCATTACTTCGCGAATCAAATCCCGCGACAGTACAACTCTTTTTTTGTTACCCCGGCGGCACGGTTGCGACTTTTTCCCGAAGTTGCGGTCTCGCCTTGGGTAAGCTTCGGAGGCGGCCTTGGACATTTCCAGGCCAGCAGCAATCTCCTTTTCTTCGGCAAGAACACCGGCAGTCGCGGCCAGACTACGGGAGTCTTGCAAGGGGGTGTCGGAATGGACGTGCGCATCCCGGGCAGCCGATTTCAGCACTTTAAATTCCGAGTGGAAGCTCGCGATGACTGGAGCGGAGTGCCGCCGCTCAACGTGAATACTGGGAAATCCCGCCAACACAATTACTACGTCGCGGGTGGACTCGCGTACAGGTTTTAGATCCTGCCGCCCACTTTGCTTAAGTTACAAGTCCTTGACTTGAGCGCCTGCATCCAAGCCGTCGTGATCCGGAGAGCACTGCTTCTTCTACCGGTGGTTTGCGCACTGTTACCTGCCGCTGCGCAGCCAGATTCCTCCCAAGGTGCGGTGCAAGCCGAAATGCGCAATGTGATGTACCACTTCACCGAGCCGATTCCAGTGCATATTACTTACTTGCAAGGCGAGTTGGTACCCACTGAGCTGGGTGGCATGCCGGTTTTCGACGATGCAAATTCGTTCACAATTTCCATTCGCTCGGCAAGAATTTCCATCACCACGGAGTCGCTTGCCAATGTTCTAAACCAGTACGTGCTCGCCTCCGCCGGCGCTCCGATCAAGGCGGTGCGGATCACGACTGAAGACGGCAAACTCAAAATAAAAGGACGGCTGCACTCGAAGGGCGACATTCCGTTCGAAAGCGAAGGCTCGCTCTCAGTGACCTCCGATGGCGGAATTCGCGTCCATACCGAAAAACTGAAGGCTGGGCATCTGCCGGTAAAAGGGCTGATGGATATTCTGGGTGAAACTATTGCGAAGCTGATCGACACGAGTAAAGTGCGCGGGCTTCGCACAGATAAGGACGACCTGCTGCTTGATCCATCCGAACTTTTTCCGCCCCCCCACATTCACGGACGGCTACGCGCGATTTCGATTGTTGGAAATGAAGTGGTGCAGGAGTACGGAACTGAATCCGCGCCTTCACTGAAGATTTCAGGCAATTACATGGCGTACCACGGAGCGCAGCTTCGGTTCGGAAAACTGACCATGAGCGACACCGATCTGGTTCTCATCGACATGGACCCGCAGGATCCGTTCGATTTCTATCTGGCCCGCTACCGAGACCAGCTTGTCGCCGGATATACGAAAACCACACCCAGCTTTGGCCTGCGCTGTTATTTCCGCGATTACAACAAGCTGACGCCAAAACAGAAAACCCACTTAAGCGTCCGTCACTAAATCTTCCGGGCTACACACTTCTTCATCTACCATGTATGGCTGCCATGCGCGAACGGATCAAATTAGTGACGGCAATGTCGATTGTGATGTTAGCGTCCATCGTTGTGGCGCAAACTCTGGCTCCGAATATCCAACCCTGGACTGCAGAATGGATCACTGCTCCCGGAATGTCGCAAAAAGATGAAGTTGTATTGCATTTCCGCAAATTGGTTCAACTGCCGCAAAAGCCAGAACACTTTCTTGTGGATGTGAGCGCTGATAACCAATTCGTTTTATATGTAAACCAGCAGTGGGCAGGCAGTGGGCCGAGTCACAGCGACTTGGCCCACTGGCGATATGAGACTTACGATCTCGCTCCGCTGCTACATGCAGGAGAAAATATTTTGGCAGCGACGGTTTGGAATTTCGGGACCCACGCTGCCATTCGGCAAATGAGCGATCGTGTCGGCTTTCTTGTCCATGGCGAAGGCCCGTCGGAGCGTATCGCCGACACTGATGTGACGTGGGAAGTGGAGCAGGAGAAGGCGATTGAGACTATTCATCCGCAACTGGGGAACCAATACTACGCCGCCGAACCAGGAGAGCGGCTGGATGGCGCGAAATTCGATTGGGCATGGACTAGGGGCAGCGGTTCCGGCCAGAGTGACTCCCGAAGCGAGTCTCCAAACGAAACATGGACGAAACCGGCCTCGCTTGGCCGAGCCGCGCCAAGAGGCACAACCGATGCTGGGAATAATTGGCAGCTTACCCCCGATTCTCTGCCACAGATGCAGTTCACAGAAACTGCGGCCGGCCGAGTAGTACGCGTTACCGGAATCGACGTGTCCACTGGAGTTCCTGTGAACAACCTTAGCGTTCCGGCGCACGCAAGCGCCAGCATTCTGCTGGACAATTCACAGCTGACTACTGCCTATCCGGTGCTCATCGTCACTGGCGGAGAGGGTTCGACGATTCGCCTGACTTACTCGGAGGCGCTCGTCAACGACAATGGCGAAAAGGGCAATCGGAATCAGATTGAAGGAAAGCACATCACAGGTCTTCAGGATGAATTTCTGCCGGGCGGATGTCATTCCTGCGAGTTCATGCCCCTGGCGTGGCGGACCTGGCGATTCGTGCAACTGGACGCGCAAACAGGAAACCAGCCGTTACAAATCGAAAAGCTGAGCGCGTGGTTCACGGCGTTCCCGTTTACTGTCCGCGCAAATTTTAATTCCGATAGAGACTTTCTAACCCCAATTTGGGAGGTCGGCTGGAGAACTGCTCTCCTCGATGCGCACGACACGTACATGGACACGCCTTACTGGGAGCGGCTGCAGTACGTGGGTGACACGAGGATTCAGGCGCTGATCTCCTATGCCGTGACTGGAGAGGACCGCCTGGCACGACAAGCCATTCAGTCGTTCAATGATTCGCGCATTCCGGACGGTCTGACCCAGAGCCGCTATCCGTCATCATTGGTGCAGATGATTCCGACTTTTTCGTTGCTCTGGGTTGGCATGGTGCACGATTTCTGGATGTACCGTGACGATCCTGGGTTCGTTCGCGGGCAGATTCCCGGAACGCGAGCTGTGCTTGAGTGGTTCCTCAGCCGCCAGCGTTCGGATGGCTTGATAGGAAAGATTTCATGGTGGCCATTTGTCGATTGGGGGAAAGATTTTGAGTTTGGAATGTCGCCGCAGGAGGAAAGTGGGGGCTCCGTGGTTATTACTCTGCAGGTGGTCGAGGCACTCCGTTATGCAGCTGAGATGGAGGCTGAACTTGGCGATCCCGCCGTGGCCGAGAAATATCGCAGAGCTGAAGCGCGTGCCACGGAGGCCCTGCGGAAGCTGTGCTGGAACCAGCAGTATGGTTTACTGGCGGACACGCCCGCGCAAACGCACTTTAGTCAGCATGCGAACATTCTTGGCGTTTGGCTGGATGTAATTCCGCTTTCGCAGCAGAAAAGCGTGCTCACGAAAATTCTCTCTGCCAGTGACTCTGGTTTCACTGCGACAGGTCCAGTGCCTGCGATGACGGCGGCCACCTACTATTTCCGTTTCTATTTGGCGCGGGCAGTGGAGCACGCAGGCATGGGCGACCAATATCTACAACTGCTCGGGCCGTGGCGGGAGATGCTGTCACTGGGACTTAGCACCTGGGCGGAGTCGCCTGAACCGACACGTTCCGATTCACATGCATGGAGCGCGCACCCGAATTACGATCTGCTGACCATTGTGGCAGGCATCCGCCCGAAGAGCGCCGGATTCAAAACCATCCTTATTGAGCCCCATTTGGGAACTCTCAATCACCTCAGCGCAGCAATGCCAATCCCTAAAGGAATGGTTGAGGTGGAGTACAGGCGCACCAGGAATGGATTCGAGGCGGTGATCAGTTTGCCAAAAGAGGCGTCAGGAGAGCTGGTTTGGAGGACTAGCAAATTTGCGATTCACCAAGGCAGGCAAACCGTGAATTTGCCTTAAGTCGATTTGCCTTAACTGTGATGGCCTCGAACGCTTTCTGAAGGATTTTGCCGTATCATAAATTCCGCGTCCGTTAATCAATCCTTGAGATGAGCACACAAGTCGAACCTCTCGCAACAACGCTGCCAGCGCGGTATTACACCGATCCCGAGATCTTCCGCGATGAACTGGAGAGCTTCTACTGCGAATCCTGGGTGTGCGCCGGGCGCGCCGATCAAATTGCAAGTCCAGGCGACTACTTCCTGCGTGAGGTTGCCGGCGAGAGCGTCATTATTACCCGCGATAACGATCAGGCAGTCCGCGCTTTTTACAACGTGTGCCGCCACCGGGGCACGCGCATGGTAACGAGTGCAGAGGGAAAGTTTTCGGGGCGCATCCAGTGCGGATATCACGGCTGGACTTACGGTCTTGATGGCCGGCTCATCGGCGCGCCGCATATGGAGGAAGGCAGCGGATTCTGCCGGGAAGATTATCCGTTGAACAAAGTGCAGGCTGCGGTTTGGGATGGAAACATCTTTATCAATTTAGATTCGCAGGCCGAACCGCTGGAGAAGCAGCTGGCGGACCTTCCGCAAAAATTTGCGCCGTGGCGAATGCAAGAGCTGCGGCTGCACAAACGAATTGTTTACGACGTGAAGGCGAATTGGAAGCTGGTCATGCTCAATTACAACGAGTGCCTGCACTGCCCGGTGCTGCATCCGGCGCTGAATCGGCTGACGAATTACTTGGGCGCGGACAACGAGCAGCCGCAACCGACTTACATTGGCGGGGTGATGGGATTTCGCGGCGGCGCCGAGACCATGAGCCTGGACGGCAAGCGGCGGCGCGATTATCTTCCTGGCTTAAACGATGAAGAGCGGCAAAGAGTATGCTACTACGCAATTTTCCCGAACTTTCTGTTGAGCCTGCATCCCGATTACATGATGACGGCGACGCTTTGGCCCAAGGCCGTGGATCGGACTGAAATTATTGCCGAATGGCATTTTCATCCGGCAGAGATGAGCAAACCCGATTTCGAGGCCAATGATGCCATTGATTTCTGGGACCTGACGAATAAAGAAGATTGGAAAATCTGCGAGCTCTCGCAGGCGGGAATTCAATCCCGCGCGTACCGGCCTGGCCCTTACTCAAATCGCGAGACCCTGCTGCATGCCTTCGATCAAATGGTGCTCGCGCGTGAACGAGAAGCCAAGAAGCGCGCTACCTCTGTGTCGTTACCTCTGTGAAACTTCGTGTCCTCTGTGGTTAACGTTTTTCGCCCAGTAATATCTAGGCGCGACTCTCTCCTCGTACCGATTTCTTTGCGTACTCTGCGAATCCTCCGCGATCTCTGCGGTTAAAAGCTTTTGGTTTTGTGCAGCAGAAAGAAAAAGACCTTAACCGCGGAGTTCGCCGAAAACGGCGCGGAGCACGCAGAGGCGATCCTTAAAAATCCCCCCTGGGTCAACTCACTTGTGTTCTTTGCGAAAGCGTCGCCAACCGGATATGCTTTTCGCGTATGCAGACCCTGGTCGAATGCGTCCCGAATTTCTCCGAGGGACGCGACAAATCCAAAGTTGACGCGATTGTCGCCGCAATGAAAGTTGACGGCGTCTTTCTGCTCGACCGAGAGATGGACGCGGACCACAACCGCTGCGTAATCACGCTTGCCGGTGAACGCGAGGCCATCCAGGAAGCTGCCATTCGTGGCGTTGGCAAAGCTGCCGAGTTAATCGATCTCAATACGCATAAGGGAGCGCACCCACGGCTCGGCGCGGCTGACGTGATTCCGTTCATTCCGATCGAAGGCGTAAGCATTGAAGACTGCGTCACTATGGCGCGGCACGTCGGCGAGCAGATTTGGAAGCGGTATCAGATCCCGGTTTATCTATATGAAGCGGCCGCGACCACGCCTGAACGCCAGAACCTGGAAAATATTCGCCGCGGGCAGTTCGAAGTTATACGTGAGGAAATCGCGACCATTCCGGCCCGCAAACCGGATTTCGGGGACGCCCGCTTACATCAGACCGCGGGTGCTTGCGTCGTAGGTGCGCGCAAGTTCCTCATCGCTTACAACATCTTTCTCAACACGCATGATGTAGACATCGCCAAAAAAATTGCCAAAGCAGTTCGCTTCTCGACTGGTGGTCTGCGCTTCGTCAAGGCGGCAGGCTTCCTGGTGCGAGGGCAGGCGCAGGTCTCGATGAATCTGACTGACTTCGAGCAGACGCCTATCCATCGAGTATTCGAACTAGTGCGGCGCGAGGCGGAAAGATACGGGGTAGCGCCCACGAGCAGCGAGATCGTTGGCCTAATTCCAAAAAAAGCTCTGGAGCAGGCGGCCGAGTGGTTTCTGCAAGTTGAAAAATTCGATTCTTCGCTAATCCTTGAAAACCGCTTGACTGCGGTCATGGGCGGAAAAATGGCCGTTGGCGGACTGCGCGCCGGCGTCGAACCGTTCATCGAGCAGCTTGCCGCGCCTACGGCCACTCCCGGAGGAGGCAGCGCTGCGGCCGCGAGTGCTGCCATGGCTGCGGGGCTTGCGACCATGGTTGCTTCGATGTCTCGGGGAAAGAAAGCCTACGCGCAGTACGAACGCGAATTGAGCGAGGCGATTTCGCGCCTGTCTCTTTTGCGCGAGGAACTAAAGGCCGCAGTCGATGCCGATGCCGAGTCGTATAGCTCGGTTATGTCCGCCTACAAGAAGGCGAGAGAATCTGCCGCTGTGGACGGGATCGTCGATTCCGCGCTCAAGCAGGCGACCAGCGTTCCTTTGAGTGTCGCAGAACGGGCAAGGGAAGTGCTGAACATCGCGGAACAGCTGGGCCCGATTACAAGTCCCAACATGAAGTCGGATTTAACCACCGCCGCCGCACTGGCGCGGGCCGCCATCGAGGGTGCGCTCGCCAATGTGGAGATCAACCTGGAATCGCTGAAAGATCCTGAATTCATCGCCCAAATTCGGAAAAAGACCGCGGTGCTTACCGATTGATATCGGCTTGATTCCGCTGACACGGCCGAGAAGATAACCAGCTGCGTACCTCCGTTACCGAACTGGCCCTCGGCCTTCGTCTACAATGACTTATAGCTGGGTGACTTCTGAATTTAGCGCTGCATCCAACTAATAGACTCCTGAGGAGCATATGAACCGTTTGCTGGGTAAGGGCCTGATCGTACTTTCTCTGACTATGCTTTCCGGCGCGATGTTCGCGTCACCGCTGCCTTCATCTGTGCGCCCGGCGATTCCAGCTGAAGTGCAGCAGCTCATCTGCGTGGATTATCGCGCGCTCAAGAATTCCGAGACTGCACAGCAGCTAAAGGACCAGGTCCTGCCGGAAAATCTTAAGCAATTTGAAACTGCGCTCAAGGGCATTGGCGTCAGCACCGACCGCGATGTGGATACGCTGACCTTCATTTCTTACCGGCAGCCCAAGCAAGGTGTCCAGATTGTCGGCGCGGCACAAGGCGTTTTCTCCTTAAAAACTGTATTGGCGAAGCTGAAGGTCAAAAAAATAAAAGCCGTAAAATACCACGATTCCGATATCTATCCCATGTCGGACGGGATGGAGATGACATTTCTCGACGAAACCACACTTCTATTTGGCAGCGGCCCGGCACTGCGCGGGGCAATCGACGCGCGCGACGGCTACGTGCAGACCCTCGATTCGAATCCCGACATCGCGAATTTGATTCAAGATGTCGAATCCGGGACGGTGTGGAGCATCCTCGATCAGAAGGGAACCCAAAACATGATGCTCTCGGCTTTGGGCGATGCCTCCCGCCTCGCTGACTATGACACGATCAAGAAGCACATCCTTGGCTCACGTTACGCGATGACCTTCACCAACGGCGTCAACTTCGACTTGGATGTGATTACCACGGACTCGGTGACCGCGGCCACTCTTTCCTCTCTGGTCAAAGCTGGCGTGCTGTACAAGAAGATGAACGCATCGCCGGTCGAGAAAGCGGCGCTCGAGGATGTTTCCGCGAACTCTGACGGCTCAAAGTTGCAAATGCATTTCAAGGCGGACGACAGGCAGTTCCAGTCGCTTATTCATACCAGCTTGTTTGCGGCAGTGTCGCGGTAACAGATCGTTCAACGTTCGATTCCGACCGGGTTGGCACGGTTTCCGCGGTCCAACGTTTAATTTCCAACCGGATTTGAAGGGGCACGGCTTCGAGCCGTACTGTTTCTGCGCAAAGTAAAGAGCGACTTTAGCCGCTGAGGGCTAAGCTCCTAAGTTAGCCTGTGGCTTTGCCCCAGCCTCCGCCGCCCGGCGTCTCAATCGAAATGATGTCGCCTTTCTTGGCTAGAACACTCGATTTGGCCGCTATCGGATGGCTGGTTTTTCCGGATACGTGAATTGCCGATCCAGGCGCCCCCGCCTCTCCACCAGCCAGGCCATACGGCTGGAACTTTCTGCGATCGCTGAGCAATGTAACCTGCGCGTCCGCGAGCAGTTCAATTTCGCGGATAAGTCCGTCTCCGCCGCAAAACCTGCCCTTGCCGCCGGAGTTTAGCCGGTAGGAATAACACCGCACCCGAAACGGATAGGCATATTCGAGCGCTTCCACTGGAGTATTCAGCGAGTTCGTCATATGCGTGTGCACGCCCGAGATCCCGTCAGCATTGGGTCGTGCGCCCATCCCCCCGGCAATGGTTTCGTAGTAGGCGAAGGGCCGCTCGGTCCGAGGATCAATTCCGCCAATGGTCAGATTGCTCATGGTTCCGGAGCTGGCCGCTGGAATGCGGTTCGGTATTGCATGCGCTAGCGCGCGCAATAGGACATCCACAATGCGCTGGGAGGTTTCAACATTGCCCGCAGCTACGGCTGCCGGCGGGCTGGCATTCACGATGCTGCGTTCGGGAGCGTGTAGGGTGACCGGTCGCATCAGACCGGCATTGGCCGGCGCATCTTCCGGAAGCAGGCAGCGAAAGACGTAGTAGGCAGCGGAGTAGGTGATTGCAAACACCGCATTCATGCTGCTGGCCACCTGCGGGCTGGATCCGTCGAAATTCACTTGTGCCGATGCGGACCCTGGATCAAATTCGACGCAAACACAGATTCGAACCGGAGAATCCGCGAAGCCATCGTTGTCGAGAAAATCTTCAGCCGAGAATTTTCCACCCGGCATTTGCGAGAGCTCCGCACGCATTAGCCGCTCAGAATAGTCGAGCAGCTCCGCGCCCAGTCTTCGGACTTTTTCGAAGCCAAGTCTTGTAACAAGTTCTTGGAGACGCATTTCGCCCACGCGGCATGCCCCAATTTGCGCCGCCAGATCCCCTTCGCGTTCCTCCGGCGTGCGCACGTTATTCAGAATCTGCGTGAGGACCGACGTGTCGGTCTCGCCGCCACGAACCAATTTCACCGGCGGGATTCGCAGCCCCTCTTCGGAGATTTCGCGGCACAGACCCATCGATCCCGGATACTTGCCGCCCACGTCTGCATGATGGGCGCGAGAAGCCACATAGAAAACTGGCGGCTTCTCGGGTTCGACGAACACCGGCAGAACCATGGTGATGTCGGGCAGATGAGTCCCTCCGGCAAACGGATCATTGAGAATCGCAATGTCGCCCGGCCCGAGCGTCAATGCATCGACCGCAGCCCGCACCGACATGGGCATCGATCCAAGGTGGACAGGCATGTGGTCGCCCATGGCAAGCGCCTGCCCTTCCGCATCGAACACCGCGCAGGAGTAATCACGACGCTCTTTGATGTTCGGCGAAAAGGCGGTGCGCCGCAGTGATGCACCCATTTCCTCGGCCACGGAGCGAGTCGCGCTTTTGAAAACCGCCAGCTCAATTGGTTCGAATGATTTCATTGGTATCGCCTGCGTGGGGCGGGCGACCTAGTCCGCCTTTCTCACACTTCAATAATCAGGTTCGAATATGAATCTACCTTCGCACGGCATTCCGGCGGCACCACCGTGGTCGCGCTGTACTCATGAATAATCGCAGGCCCTTTGAAAATATTTCCGGGCTGCAGCAAGTTGCGATCGAGCAGCGCGGTCTCCATCCATTCACTCGCGAACATCACTTTCTTATTTTTCAAGACTGCATGGTCGGAGGCGGTTCCGCCATGCGGAATCTGCGGGAACTTGATCTGCTCGGAGGCTGCAATCATCCGCACGCGCACGTTGACAACTTCGACGCGTCTGTTTTGGTCGGAGTGCCCATAGCGCTTGCGATGGGCATCGTGAAATCGAGACAGCATCCCCGGCCCGCCGGGTACGTTGATTTCGTAACCTTGGCCTGCATACCGAAGATCGGCGGATCTAGTGGATATCCCGATGAGACCTTCGTTCTTGAATTCGGCGTAGCCGTTGGCCTCGAGCTCGGAAAAATGCTCTTCGAGAATAGCATCCGTCGCCGAAGTCATTACCGTTCGCGAATAATCGCGCACCACATCGGCACCCAAAATTCCCAACGCTGAAAGCGCTCCGGGCATCGCCGGAACCAGAACTCGTGGAATTCCTAGCGCTCGGGCCAGGGAACAGGCGTGCAGCGGCCCCGCGCCTCCGAAGGCGACAAGGGTAAACTCGCGAGGATCGTGCCCGCGCTCCACTGTGATGAGTCGAATGGCTTTCTCCATCTCAGCTTCAGCCAATTGCAGAATGCCCGAAGCAAACTGCTCGACAGAAGAAATCGGCCCGCGGTTTGTTTCCATAAAGCGTCTGGTTCGCGCTTCGTCCAAGCGAACCGTTCCCGCGAGCGCCAGGTCAGGATCCATACGGTTGAGCAGAAGATTCGCGTCGGTAACCGTGGGCTGTTCACCGCGGCCGTAGCAAATGGGGCCTGGCTCGGCCCCGGCCGATGCCGGCCCAACATGTAAAATCCCGCCGCGATCGAACCACGCAAGCGACCCGCCACCAGCACCCACGGTGTGGATATCGAGCATGGGAACAGAAACTGGAATTTCGGAGATTCGAGATTCATTTGTAATTTGCGGGCCACGCGCGTCGATGAGGGACACGTCGGTTGAGGTCCCGCCCATGTCAAAGCTGATGATTTTTTCAAATCCCGCAAGCTGTGCAACTCGATGCGCACCAATCACTCCTCCCGCTGGGCCCGAGAGCACGGTCCGCACCGGTTCTTCAGAGGCGACCTTCGCGGAAATAATCCCGCCTGAGGATTGCATGACGTAGACGGAGCGGCGAACGTTCTCGTTTGTCTCCCCCGGACGAGGGCGTCCGGGGCTACGTGGCAAAGGTTGGCCAAGCCAAGCAGAGTCGCTGCCTTCGTTCTGAATCGCCGCTTCCAGGCGTCGGACGTATTCTCCAGCTTTGGGAGCAAGATACGCATTCACAACCACCGTGGCTGCGCGTTCGTACTCGCGAAATTCGGGGAGGATTTGATGAGAAATCGAGATAGGAAGATTAGCCACGTAGGGGCCGACGCCCTCGTCCGCCCTGCCCAGCTTTCCCAATACCGCAGCAAGCCTGCTCTCGTTGTCCGGATTCGTGAAGGAGAAGAGCAGGGAAATAGCAATGCTCTCAGCTCCACTGGTCTGGATCCTTTCGCGGAGTTCGCTCAAATCCTGTTGACTTGGCGCGAGCAGAATTGCACCTTCGGCGCTGACACGCTCCTTGACACCAAAACGCAGCTCTTTTGGCACGATGCAGGGTGCCGGTGTTGCCATCCAGTCGTACAGATGCTGCCGCGCTTGGCGTCCGATTGCGATGGTGTCTTCAAATCCTGCGGTGGTTATAAAGGCCACTCGCGCGCCTTTGCGCTCCAACAGGGCATTCGTTCCAATAGTTGTGCCGTGGCGGATCTCGGCATCGCCCTCAGCAGCAATCTGCCTAATCGCTTCCAGCACTGATCTCGCGGGATCGTCGGGCGTGGAAGGCAGTTTCAGAACCGCGGGTGCGCCGTCCTTCAGATAAACGCAGTCTGTGAAGGTGCCCCCACTGTCGATCGCGATTCGCATTTCAGCAAGTTTAAGCTGAACGCGCGCATAGCGGAATGACCGCATTCAGCTACTGAAATTCATGGGGAAGAAGTTCTGCCACGACTGCGAAAAGGAAAGGCGGAGAAGGCCGCCTGATTTTTGGAAGGCCCTCAGCCCGCGGTGCCGGAGCGAAATTCGGCCCGGTCGAGATCACGATCACGCACGCCCAGCAGATACAAAATACTGTCCAGCCCAAGGTGCGAGACGGCGTGGTTCGCGCTCTCCCGGACTAGCGGCTTAGCATGAAAAGCGATTCCCATACCCGCCATGTTAAGCATGGGGAGGTCATTCGCGCCATCGCCAACTGCGACCACCTGATCGAGAGAAATATTTTCTTTTCGTGCGATTGATTGCAGCAGCTCGGCCTTCTTCTCTCCGTCGACGATTTCAGATGCGAGCCGACCCGTGAGCGCGCCATTCTCGATCTCGAGGTCATTGGCGAAGACGTAATCAATCCCGAGCCGCGCCTGCAGATGCTTGCCGAAGAAATTGAAACCACCGGAGAGAATTGCAGTTTTATATCCGAGAATTTTCAGCGTTGAAATCAGCCGTTCCGCGCCATCAGCCAACTGGATCGAGCGCAGCAGATCTTGCAACCTGTGGGCTGGAAGACCCCGTAGCAAGCCGACCCTTCGCCTCAAACTCTGCTTAAAATCAACTTCGCCGCGCATTGCCGACGCCGTAATTGTGGAAACCTGCTCCCCGACTCCGTGAAGCTTCGCCAACTCGTCAATGACCTCGGCCTGGATCAGCGTTGAATCCATATCAAACGCAACCAGGCGGCGGTTGCGGCGATAAATACTTTCCCGCTGAAACGCGATGTCGATCTCAAACTTATGCGTCAGGTCCATCAGAGTTGCGCGCAGTGCCGCAGATGCATCTTTCTCCCCACTGATCTCTAATTCGACGCAGGCATTCGAGTTCGCAACGCGCCCTGTGAGCGACAGCCTTCCGGAGAGGCGCTCGATTCGATCGATGTTGAAGCCGTGGGTCGAGATTGAAGCGCTGATACTCGCTAGTTGTTGCGACGTAATCGTCCGTCCGATCACGCTGATCACGAACCGAAACTTTCCTTGCGACTTCACCCAATGGTCAAAAGATTCCTCGTTCACCGGAGTGAACTTAATTTTCAGCTCCAGGTCGTGTGCCTTCACGATCAGGTCTTGCTTGAGCGGGATAAACTCTTCGTTGCCGGGAATTTCGATCAGAATCGCGAGCGTCAGGGTTTTGTGGACGACAGCCTGGCCAATATCAAATATGCGCGCGTGGTAGGCGGCGAGAATCTCGGCGAGAGAGCTCGTCAGGCCTGGACGGTCACCACCAGAAATATTAATCAGAACTATCTTATTCATCTTTATCGTGTGCGCAGCTCAGGATGCTTCGCTTAACAGATTAGCAGGCCCGTGCTGGTGGCCGGATACCGTTGACTGCGCACAACCTTGCGCCTGAGTGCGATCTCTAAATGGCAGGAGGAATGTATGCCCGCAAAGAAGAGGTCCAGCAGTCGCCGCTACAGCAAGAGTGCCAGCAAAACTGTCGCGAGCGCCATGCGCCGCAAAAAGAGCGGAACGTTGCGCTCTGGCAAAGGCGGTAAAGGTGGAAAAGTGAAGAGCCGCAAACAGGCAATTGCCATCGGAATTTCGGAAGCGCGCCAAAAGGGCGAGAAGGTGCCTTCGAAGAAATCCAGCTCGTCGAAAGCCGCCTAACGAAGCGATGTGCCCCGGAAGAGGATCTCCGGGGCATGAAGTTTCTAGGCAAGTGAACTACGCGCCATCAAGCTTAAGCCGCTCAGATCGCCAGGCGATCCGAGTGCGTCGGGGCGCTCGCGTGCTAGACTCCGTTTTTCGTGTCTACCCGCGACCTAACCTTTTTATCCGCCTGCGAAATGGCGGGGCTGATTCGGAATCGAAAGCTCTCGCCTGTCGAGCTGGTTCAGGCCCACCTGAATCGAATCGACGAACTTAATCCCAAGATCAACGCTTACGTGCAGGTCGACGCGGATCATGCTCTCGCCACGGCGCGCCACGCCGAAGCCGTTGTGATGCGCAACGACCCGCTCGGTCCTTTACATGGCGTTCCCATTAGCATCAAGAGCGCGATCGATGTTGCCGGAATGCGCTGCGAAGCTGGAACTAAATTGCGCGCCGGTCATGTGGCTTCGGACGATGCGCCGCTCGTTTCCCGGCTGCGCCGAGCAGGAGCGATCGTTTTAGGCATGACCAATACACCCGAGCTCCTGATGGCCTGGGAGACAGACAATCTGCTCTATGGTCGTACCAACAATCCATGGGATCTTTCGCGAACCGCCGGCGGATCTAGCGGCGGAGAAGCAGCAGCCATCGCATCCGGATGCTCGGCGGGAGGTGTGGGAAGTGACGGCGGTGGATCGATCCGCGTGCCCGCACACTTTTGTGGAATTTGCGGACTGAAGCCAACACCGGGGCGCATCCCCGCAACCGGTCACTTTCCGCAATCCGTTGGACCATTCGCGCTGCTTGGTGTGGTGGGTCCTATGGCGCGGACGGTGGCTGACCTCAAGCTGTTATTCGAAGTCATGCAGGGGGCAGATATTGGGGATCCTTCAGCAGCGCCTGTCCCAGTGCGATGGCCTGATCGGAATCAGCTAAAGAAAATCCGAATCGGATATTTCGAAGACGATGGCCGCACGGCGATAACTTGTGAAACCCGCAAAGCCGTGCGCAGCGCGGCGAAAGCCCTTCGCAGCGCAGGATTCGAAGTTGAGCCTTTTCGTCCTGAAGGTCTGGAAAAAGCTCGCCAGCTTTGGTGGCAGTTCTTCGGTGTCGCAGGGGGTATGTTACTGGGGCCGATGATTTGTGAAGCAATGAGTCGTGACCACGAATTCGAGCTGAGTCCGATCCTCAAAGAGTTCAATAGCTGGGTTGCCGCTGAGCCACCGCATACCGCTCAAAGTCTTCTGGACACTTGGATCGACCGTGACCTGGTGCGAATGCAAATTTTCGAGCAGATGGAAAAATTTCCCGTTCTGCTTTGCCCTGTCGCTTCCGTTCCCGCATTTCACCACGGCGAACGCCGCTGGCAAATCAACGGCCAAACGGTCGAGTATCTCGATGCCTGGAGCTATTGCGAGTGGTTCAATCTGCTGGGCATGCCCGCAGCAACGGTGCCAGTCTCGCAGTCAGCGGATAGTGTGCCGATCGGAGTGCAAATCGCCGCGAAACCCTGGGAAGAGGAATTGGTGCTCGAAATCGCTGAAGTGATCGAACAGCAGTGCGCTGCGGGATGGCGGCATCCGGGAATTTAATTCGCAAACTACTTATGACGGGTGAGGACGCCCGTCGCTCCATGTGGCATCGCTGTCACTCGGTTGCTTGCGTTCACACGCAGTGCCGCCTATGCCGTCCTCTCAATCACATGTAGTTCTTTTCCATTATTGATCCCGCTGCTCTCACTGAGCTACATTTCTCACGCTTCTGGAACGCCGGATCGCTTTGTGACCGAGGCAACCACCCCTGGGCGTCAGATTCAATTGAGCGCAAGGCTTTCATTCTAAGCAAGGAGATTATGATGAACTTTCGCACTGCAGTAAAGGTTTGGATCCCAATGCTTCTCGCGGCAGCAGTGTTCGCCTTTGCCACGGAACAATCTGCTAAGACAGTAACCGTTAAAGGGTACGTACTTGATTCAGCATGTGCGTTTACGAAGGGGCTGAAGAAACCGATCAGCTCTGAGTGCGCTATTGCTTGCGCAAAGGCGGGATCACCACTGGTGATATTGGCGCCGAGCGGCGCCATATACTGGCCGATCGCCGATACCACTCCTTCGAGCAGCCAAAATGACAAGCTGCTTCCGTTTGCGGGGAAGAATGTAGTCGCAAGCGGAAAAGTTTTTGAGCGTGGAGGATCCAAGGCGATCGTGATCAGCAAGATCGACGCCGCAAAATAAGATTGCCAGCAACCGCGTATCGAGCGCGCAAGCAACTTTCGCCTCTCATTAGTTAATCGGTGAGTGTACGTATTCGCTTGGGTAGTGTTTTTATACTATTCATTCATGTCACCAGAGTAGATACCGTATTGGGGCAGCTTCGCGCGCTGCGTTCGAGCGGAAGCAATGTCCAGTAAACTTCGGAATTTCTTAGGGCGCCGCGCTCTGGCGCCTCTTCTCGTCTTTTTATTCCTCTCGGCGATTTATCTCTACGCCTTCCCCCAAGCGAATGTTTTTTATGCGGGCGTCGTGCTGGCGCACGCGCTGGCCGGAGTCCTGGCGTCTGTTTATCTGGCGATTTTTCTTTTCCGGGTTTTGCGCGGCGCTTCGATCACGGCTCGTGTGGGCTGGATATTAGTCGCGGCTTCCGCGGCTCTGGGACTTGTCTTACTCAAGCTGGGCACCGCGCGGTCGGAGTTGAACTGGCTGTACCTTCACATTGCTTTGGCGCTGGCCGGGTCAGGCATTGTGTTTGCTGGCTGGGCGGGGCACAAGGGCTGGCTCACACCTGGAACTGCGAAATCGGCGTTGCGGTATGGAGCCTGTTTGCTTGCGCTCGCCGGTGTTGCCGCTGGGGCCTGGTATTTGCGGAACACCCGCTGGCAAAACTCGGCCCGTATTCAGAATCCTGTAGATTCTCCGGAAACGATGGATCAGGAGGGCGACGGCCCGCAGGGCGACTTTTTTCCCAGCTCAGCGCAGGTTTACGGCCATCAGAAAATTCCCAGCAAGTTCTTCATGGAGTCAGACTCCTGCCAGCGCTGTCACGCCGACATTTACAAGCAGTGGCAGAGTTCAGCGCACCATTTTTCTTCGTTCAATAATCAGTGGTATCGCAAGAGCATCGAGTACATGCAAGACCGCGTAGGCACCAAGCCTTCTAAGTGGTGCGGCGGCTGCCACGATCCCGCGGTTCTCTATAGCGGCCTAATGGACACTCCCATCAAGCAGATTGTTCATCGCCCCGAATCGCAGGCTGGACTTGGTTGCATGATGTGCCACTCCATCGCAAAAGTAAAAAGCACGATGGGCCAGGGCGATTTTTATCTGGAGTACCCCAAGCTGCATGAGCTGGCCGCCAGCAAGAATCCGATCGTGCGTAGTATGCATGATTTTTTGGTGAAGCTAAATCCCGAACCGCATCGCCGCGTTTTTCTGAAGCCGTTTATGCGCGCTCAGACGCCGGAGTTCTGCGCCAGTTGCCACAAGGTGCATCTTGATGTTCCGGTGAACCATTACCGTTGGATTCGTGGCTTCAATGAATATGACAACTGGCAAGCCAGCGGCGTGTCTGGCCAGGGCGCGCGCTCGTTCTATTACCCGCCCCATTCGCAGCAGTGCGCCGATTGCCACATGCCACTGACGCAATCGAACGACTTCGGCAACGTGAACGGGTTTGTGCACTCTCACCGTTTTCCAGGGGCGAACACGGCAGTCCCAACGGCAAACGCGGATGTCGATCAGTTGAACCTGACGGAAAAGTTCTTGAAGAGTGGCATTTTGAGCGTGGACATTTTTGCGGTGTCGCCAGAAGCGGTGCAGGCCAAGGGGATTGCGACTCCGCAGGCCGATACCGCGACCACATTCGCAGTCGGCGAAGAGGCTGAAACGAAAATCGCTTCTGCGACGAACGAGGCCACTCCAATCTCTGCACCGCTTGATCGCGTGCAGCCGACACTGCGTCGCGGAGACACGGTACGCGTAGATGTCGTGGTGCGCACAAAGAAGATTGGCCATTTCTTCCCCGGCGGTACGGTTGACGCGTACGATACCTGGCTCGAACTGAAAGCCACCGACGACAAAGGCCAAACTGTTTTCTGGAGCGGCATGGTCGAGGACAACGGCAAGGGCCCGGTCGAGAAAGGTGCGCACTTCTACCGCTCACTACAGATCGACGGCCACGGTAATCCTGTTAACAAGCGCAATGCGTGGTCGACGCGCTCGGTAGTTTACGTTCGGTTGATCCCACCGGGTGCGGCGGATACCGTGCATTACCGGATGCACATTCCTGAAACTGTCGGGAGCAAGATTACTTTGCATGCGCGGCTTTGCTATCGCAAGTTCGCCTGGTGGAATACGCAGTTCGCATTTGCCGGAATTCCTGATCCCACCAAACCCGCTTCCGAGCTCGCCCCCGGCTATGACGACAACAAGTACGTGTTTACCGGATCGCTCAAGGGGGTTTCCGCCAAACAAGAGAAGATTCCTGATCTTCCGGTTGAAGCACTGGCGGAGAACCAAGTCACGCTCAACGTTGCACCGCACAATGCTCCGCCGTCTCAGCCGAAGACGGATCTTCACGCTGAAGACTGGCAGCGCTGGAATGACTACGGCATCGGCCTGTTGCTGCAGGGAGACCTCAAAGGCGCCGAAGCCGCGTTCCAGAAGGTTACCGAGATCGATCCCAACAATCCGGACGGCTGGGTCAATATTGGCCGCGCTGCCGTGCAGGAAGGCGACATGGATCGCGCCCGCACCGTTCTACAG
>Ga0102924_1000965_pt1 | contig 34276 bp, 29 predicted proteins | sample PaiPotPPM11metaG_FD_80116 | JGI IMG/M metagenome (GOLD analysis project Ga0102924, IMG submission 80116) | Iron sulfur acid spring bacterial and archeal communities from Banff, Canada, to study Microbial Dark Matter (Phase II) - Paint Pots PPM... ...
GGGATCGCCCCCATGCCGCGCGCGGCCGTCGTGCCCGAACGTGCGAATCGCGTAGACCACCACGAAGATCACGGCGACCCAGAAGAGGAGCATCAGGGTCATGCCGATCAGCATCGGCCCCCAACCCCAGCTCCCGCCATCGTTGTAGTACCCCATGTGTTGTCTCCAATCGTACCGTCTTTGCGTCGTCCGTGTGGACGCTGCCCTCATGTCCGTGCCGCGCACGGACAAACACCATGCACCGCCGTGTCTATAATCCCGTGGCGGTGGCGTCGCCACCAAGTGCCGTGAGCACCCGCTCCAATCGCGTCTTCGCCTCGTCGGCGATGGCGCGCATGGCGGGATTGGCGACGACACCGAGCATCGCCGCCGGGTCCACGATCGAGACCCGCGTGCCGCCGTCGTGGTCGTGGACGATGACGTTGCAGGGGAGGAGCAGGCCCAGCTCATGCTCGGCTTGCAACCCCTGATAGGCGAGGTGCGGGTTGCACGCGCCGAGGATCACATACCGCTCGAAGTCGACATCGATCTTCTCCTTGAGCGTTGCCTGCACGTCGATCTCGCTCAAGACGCCGAATCCCTGCTCCTTGAGCGCCGCCTTCGTCCGCTCTATTGCCTCTGCGAAGGGGAGCGCGAGCGTCGTGCTGAATCCATAGTCATGCGTTCTGTTCATCGTGCAATCTCCTTACTCAATCCATCGCTACGCCCGCGCGGATCCTCGTTGCCTACCCGAACAGCGCTCCCTTCCGCTATGAATCGCGCGAATCCCATCGCTATCCTTCCTTTACCGGCGCGACGAGTTCGCCCGCCGCTTCCAGTTGACGCAGCAGGATGCGGCGCGTCAGCGCGCAGGCCTCAAGGATCTCGGGGTACGCGAGGCGGTAGGAGACCGTCGTCCCCTCCCGGCGCGTCGCCACGATCCCGCGCTGGCGGAGGAGTGCGAGGTGCTGGGAGACATTCGCCTGGCGCAGACCGGTGGTGGCGATCAGTTCGCCGACCGTCCGCTCCCCCGTGCCGATCAGGTGGATCAGTTCGAGGCGGGAAGGATCGGCGAGGACCTGACAGAGCTGGGCCTGCAGGGCGTAGAGTGTGCGTTCGCGTTCGTCCATCATCGTCTCCTGTATTCATATATCATCGTATGCGAATGTAACAGAGATATTCCACCCTGTCAAGTGCGCGGCGCGGGAGAAAGGCGGATCGGAGGGCGATCCATCGGATCGCTGCCGCTGGCGAAGCGCTGGGAGGCCGTGACTCAGTTTGGCGTGCCAAGCCGATCGAAAATCATCTACCTCTGCACCGCTCATGGCCTCAGGTCTCCCGTGCATCACAAAGCGTCGCAAGCACACGTTTACACATATGACGATATTTACATCGTCATTGATGAACGCTGCCACACGCGCCCCGGCGACCGACCACCCGCGTTGCTGCGCGGGACGATGGTGACCGACGCTCTGGAGAGGAACCGTGATGACGCCTCCCGCTGCCCCGGTATCGGCGACCGCTCGCTCGCCGATACCGACCCGACCCGCTGCTCGTACCCGCGCCGCCCACCGCCTGCTCACGACGGGGCGTGCCGTCACGTTCGGCCTCACCCTCGTCCTGCTGCTGCTTGCCACATTCACGATCTGGGCGGCGGGCACGATCAGCGACGCGACCGCGCTGACCACGCGGGCGGTGCGCAGCGACGACGGCTACGAGGAGGCCCGCTACCTCGCTACCCTCGAAGACTCGCTCCTGCGGAAGTACCGGCTCGATCCCTCCCCCGCCATCCGGGCGCAACACCAAGCGACCGCCGACACCCTCAGTGCTACCCTTCAGGCGATGCGGCAGGATGGTGCGGCGACGGACCGGACGCTCGCCGACGACCTACTCGCGGCGCAGGCACGTTACCTTGCCGCGACGGAGCGGCTGTTCACCGCAGTGGACGCGGGGGACCGGCTAGGCGCGGCGGCGATCCAGGAGCAAGAGGTCCGGCCCATCCTGAATCGCATCGAGCGCGATATCGGCGAGGCGGCGGATCAGCGCGGAGCGGCGTTGCAGCGCCGCCTAGATGAGCTCCACCGGACCGAGCGCCTCATCGTCGTGCTGACCCCCCTCGTCTTCCTCCCCGGGCTCGGGGCGATCGTCCTCTTCCTCTTCCTCCTCCGGCAGTACCAGGCGCGGATCACCACCGCGCTCCGGCGCGAAGCGCAGTCCCAGGCCGCCGAACGGGAGGCGCTGCGCGCCAGCGAGGCGCGCTACCGGCAGATGTTCGAGAACCATCCGGCGATCCAGTTGCTCATCGACCCCGCGACCGGGGATATCGTAGACGCGAACCCCGCCGCCTGCGCCTTCTACGGCTATTCCTATGCCGATCTTGTCGCCACGAACCTCGCCGCGATCACCGCCACCCCCGCCGGGGCATCCGCGGAAGCAATGGCGCACCTGGTCATGGACGCGGATCGCGTGGTCCACCTGCGCCATCGCCTGGCGACAGGCGAGGTGCGCGAGGTCGAGGCGCGCCGCGGCCCATTGGATCTCGCAGGGCGGCGGCTCCTCTTCGCGATCATCCACGACGTCACCGAGCGCACACGCGCCGAGCACGCCCTGCGCCATCGCGCGCTCCACGACACTCTCACCGAGCTGCCCAATCGCACCCTCTTCATCGATCGGCTCGATCATGCCTTGGCGCGCACCGCGCGCCATCCCGATGAGCGCTTCGCCGTCCTCTACCTCGATCTCGATCGCTTCAAGCAGATCAATGACAGCCTCGGGCACCTGCGCGGCGACCAGATCCTCGCTGCGGCCGCGCAGCGCCTGCGCGCGGCGCTGCCCCCGCACTGCACCGTCGCCCGGCTGGGCGGGGACGAGTTCGCCATTCTCGTGGAGGAGATCGCCGCCATCGAGGACGCGACCGCCGTTGCCGCGCGGGTGCACGCGGCGCTCGACGCCCCGTTCCCGCTCGGCGGCCAGGAGTTCTTTGTCACCGCGAGCATCGGTATCGTCCTCGACGGTGCGGACGATCACGCGCCGGACGACCTCCTGCGCGATGCGGACACGGCGATGTACCGGGCGAAGGCAGCGGGCAAGGCGCGGCACGTCGTCTTCGACCCGGCGATGCACGCTCACGCCGTCGCCCGGCTGCGCCTGGAGAACGACCTGCGGCGCGCGATCGAGGGGGAGGAACTGACGGTCCACTATCAGCCGATCATCGCGCTGGAGAGCGGGGCGCTGACGGGTTTCGAGGCGCTCGTCCGCTGGGAACATCCGACGCGCGGGCCGATCCCCGCCGGGGAATTCATCCCGCTCGCCGAGGAGACGGGGCTGATCACGTCCCTCGACCGATGGGTGTTGATGACGGCATGCCGACAGGTGCGGCGCTGGCAGGAACGCTTCCCCGCCCACGCGGACCTGATGCTCTCCGTCAACGTCTCGGGGGGCGAGATGGCCGCGCCCGGCTTCGTGGAGCAGATCACCCGCGTGCTGCACGCGACGGGACTCGCGCCCCGGCACCTGAAGATGGAGATCACGGAGCGCGTGCTGGTGGAGCACATCCAGGAGGCCGCCTTCGTGCTCGATCAACTGCGCGCGCTCGGGGTGCGCATCAGCCTCGACGACTTCGGCGTCGGCTACTCGTCATTGCAGTACCTCCAACGCTTCCCCATCGACATGATGAAGATCGATCGCGCCTTCATCCACGGGCAGGGGGTGGCGGTGGAGAACCCGGTGATCGTGCGGGCGATCGTGACACTGGCGCACACGCTCGGTATGCAGGTGACGGCGGAGGGGATCGAGACGGTGGCCGAACACGACGAACTGCGGGTGCTCGCGTGCGACTTTGGGCAGGGCTATCACTTCTCGCCACCGGTGAGCGCGGAGCGGGCGGAGGGCCTCTTTCTGCATGCGGGAGCGGCCGCACCGCGAGACGCGAACGTGCGCGTCGCCATGCCGCTCGACGAATGACACCGATTATGCGAGTGTCTTGCGCGGAGTTTCGCTTGTCCCACCACGGCAATCGCCCTCCTCGTCACCACCAAATTTGCAATCCCAAAAGCGTTAAATATGACCGATCGGGGTGAAGCGAAGGAGGGGATGGGCCACGTAGTGACGGTGCATGTCGAATATCCCCGTGACCCCAACGCGGAAGGCGTCACTTATCAACATTCGTGCAAATATACTCTCATCATCACATTTTGTGGTACTCTGCCGTTATACCAGGAGCGAATCGCGGTAAACGCATCCGCTCCTGATCGCTTGTCATGGCAAGCCCGTCGCGAGGCGGGGGCGCAAAGCCACGGGTCTCTTGGAGATGGCCGGGTTGCCAGTCCTGCTCCTGCCTGAGTGGGTCGCGTTCCGACGCGAGGTGTTGGCAACCCCCACGTAGGGGGTCTCACCGATGCTCCGTTCTTTCCTCCCTATCCGCGCGCAATCACCTCCCTCGCAGGAGCGGCGTGACCGGTCATCCCATCTCCTCAGCCGGGGGGCGATCGGTGGAACGGTCCTCGTTATCCTCGTGATGGCTGTGGCCGCCGGGTGGCTCGCGTTCACTGTGCGAGACATCGCCACGCGGACGATTCAGGCGAGTGCGCTCAGCAACGATTTCCAGGATGCGCGCAACGGCCTCACCGACGAGCAGAACTTCGTGCGCACGTACCGGCTCGCACCCACGCTCGCCGTCCGCGACGAGTATCAGCAGGCGGCGGCACACTTCATCACCGCGATGGATCACCTGCGGCGGGACGGCGACGCGAGCGATCGTACGAACGCCGCATCCCTGCTCACGTTGCAGGGTCGCTACGAGGATCGGGTGACGGCGGTCTTCGCGGCGACCGACGCAGGGGATCCCACCCGCGCGCAAGCGATCGATGATACCGAGGCGGCTCCGCTCCTCACCGCGATGCGAACCGCCATCCGTGATGACGACGCGGCGCATCGCGCCATCGAAAGCGCACAGTTCGCCCGACTGACACGGACGGCGCAGCGGATCGCCATCGGCGCCCCAACGATCGTCGTGCTCTGTCTCATCCTGCTCGCCCTCTTCGCGACGGTGCTCTACCGGTATCAACGGCGCGTCGGTGGCCAGGAGGTCGCGCGGCAAGTCCTCGCCGCGAGCGAGCGGCGCTTCCGGGCGCTGATCGAAAAGAGCGCGGAGACGATCATCCTGGTAAACGGGGAAGGAGAGATCACCTACGCGAGCCCGTCGAGCGAACGGGTGCTGGGCTACCCGGCCGACGCGCTCGTCGGTCAGCAGGCGAGCGACCTCATTCATCCCGACGACCGTGCGGCGGTGATCGAGAGACGGCAGGATATCCATGCCGCGCCGGGGGCGAGCGCCGCATTCGACTATCGGCTCCGCCAACCGGACGGGTCGTCGCGCTGGGTGGAAGTAACGGCCACCAATCAGCTGCACGATCCGACCATCGGGGCAATCGTCGCGAACTACCGCGACATCACGGCGCGCAAGGAGGGCGAGATCGAGCTCCGGCGGGCGATGGAGGCGGCGGAAGCCGCCCACCGGGTCAAGGCGGAGTTCCTGGCCAACATGAGCCACGAGATTCGCACCCCCCTCAACGGCATCCTCGGCTTCTCCGAACTCCTGCTCGACACCCCCCTGACGGTGGAGCAGCGCGAGTACGTCGAGACCGTCACCATGTCGGGCAACACGTTGCTGCATGTGATCGGCGACATTCTCGACTTCTCCAAGCTCGAAGCCGGTAAACTGACCCTGGAGACGTTCGACTTCGACCTCGCCGCCACCGTCGAGGAGGTTGGCGCGCTGCTCGCCACACAGGCGCAGGCGAAGGGGATCGAGCTGATCACCGCCGTCGCCCCCGACCTGCCGACCGCGCTGCGCGGCGATCCGTTCCGGCTGCGCCAGGTCCTGACCAACCTGATTGGCAACGCGGTCAAGTTTACCGAGCAGGGCGAGGTGGTCGTGCATACCCGCCTCGCGGAGGAGGCAGTAGACGCGGTCGTCATCGCCTTCGCGGTCACCGACACGGGGATCGGGCTCACGCCGGAGGAGCGCGGGCGGCTCTTCCACTCCTTCTCTCAGGCGGATGGCTCGACGACGCGCAAGTACGGCGGCACCGGGCTCGGGCTGGTGATCACCAAGCAGCTCGTCGAGATGATGGGCGGCACAATCGGCGTCGAGAGCGAGCCGGGAAAGGGCAGCACCTTCCGGTTCACGACGCGCTTCGCCCGGCAGGCCGCCGCGTCGGTCGGCGCCGATCGGTCACATGCGGACCTGCGGGGGAAGCGGGTGCTGATCGTCGACGACAATGCCACTAACCGCCGGCTCCTGCACGAGCAGGTCGTCGCCTGGGGGATGCGCAACGGGAGCGCGGCGGACGGCCCAAAAGCATTGACGTTGCTGCGGGCGGCGGCGACGCGGGGCGAGGCATACGACCTGGCGATCCTCGACATGCAGATGCCGGGGATGGACGGCCTGGCGCTCGCCCACGCGATCACGGCGGACCCCGCCCTTGCGGCGATCCGGCTCGTGATGCTCACCTCGATCGGGCGGTCGGGGGTCGCCGAGGAGGCGCGGGAGGCGGGGATCGCCGCGTGCCTGACCAAGCCGGTGCGCCAGTCCGCCCTCTACGACTGTCTGGCGACGGTCATCGCCGAGACGCCCCCGCCGACCGGGGAGAGCGTCGCCGTTGCAGAGGCCACGATCGCGCGCGCGCAGACCGCGATCGCCTCGGCGGATCGCGACCCGGCGGCCCTGGTGCTCCTGGTCGAGGACAACGCGGTCAATCAGCGCGTCGCCGCACGGATGGTCGAGAACCTCGGCTATCGCGTGGAGATCGCCGGCAATGGGCAGGCCGCCCTCGCCGCCCTCGCCGCGCGTGCGCACGCCGCGGTGCTGATGGACTGTCAGATGCCGGTGATGGACGGCTACGAAGCGACCGCCGCCCTCCGGCAGCGGGAAGGGGATGCGCGCCACACGCCGATCATCGCGATGACTGCCAACGCCATGCAGGGGGATCGCGAGCGCTGCCTGGCGGCGGGGATGGACGACTACCTCGCCAAGCCGGTGCGGTCGAAAGACCTGGCGAGTGTGCTGGCGCGGTGGGTGCCGCGCGCGGGGGCGGGAGCAACGGAGGACGCGCCGGATGGCCGGGTGCTTGACCCGTCTGCCCTCGCCAGCCTGCGGGAGCTCGAAATGGGGGGCGACGCCGACATCGTCCGCGAAGTGACGACGCTCTTCCTGGATGATACGCCCCCACGGCTCGCCACGTTGCGCGAGGCGGCACACCGGGAGGATCTGCGCGCGATCGTGCGGGAGGCGCATGCGCTCAAGGGGAGTTGCGCCGCGATTGGTGCCCGCGAAATGGTCGCCGCCTGCGAGCGGTTGGAGGGGATGGTGCGCACGCACGATCTCGCCGCTGCGTCCGCTTCCCTCGACAACCTTGAGGCGGCGTTCGGTCGCACGCGCGCCGCCTTGGCAGGCGTGATGACGCCCGTGTAGGTGGCGGTCCGCGCGGTTGAGGGCGACCAGAACCCGGTGGGAGCACGGACACTGCTGTCTCCGTGTCTCGAAACCATCTCCGGCATGCCGTCGCGCGTCCGGTGTGGGAGCCAACGCGAGCAGCCTGGAACACGCGACGTGCCCGCCCCGATGCGGCGCGCGGCAACGATCGCCCGGCGAGACCGCACGATAGCACGCGACACAGAGCGCTGAAGACACCATCATGCGATCAAAGTAACACTCGGCCTGTTCCTTCTAATCGAGTGTCCGTACGCGGATTCGGCGAATGAGAACGTAGCCACTGCTTGAGCTATGTACAACACTATGGAGACTCCCCGCGCAGCTACAGCCCGGCGATGTTGGCGGCGTTGTCGCGGAAGAGCTCGCCGTCGCGGATGTAGCGGCGGAGCATCTGGACGGAGCGATGGCCGGTCTGGCGCATGATGTCCCGCTCCTGCGCTCCGCCCGCCGCCGCTGTCGCCAGCCCCGCGCGGAGCGAGTGGCCCGCATACTTCTCTGGGTCGAGCCCGGCCGCCAGCGCCGCCACCTGCCCATGCCGGTTGACCGGGCGGAACAGAGGCCCCTCAGTAAAGTGGGACATATCCATGTAGGCCCTTACCGCACTCACCGGGCAAGTGAGCGCGTGCCGCCCGAAGGGGATGCCCTTCTTCGCGCCCTCGCCCTCCTGATCGCCCTTGGAGCGGCGCAGCGTCACGGTCATGCCCCGTTCGCCGAACGCCAAGTCGGCGACATCGAGCGACACGAGCTCGCTGCGCCGGAACGCCCCAGCGAAGCCGAGCAGCAACAGCGCCCGATCACGCGCCCCGATTAAGTTGTTGGGGAGCGCGGGTGCCTTCTGGTTCGGCGCGACGCCGTGGGTGCGACGGATGCCGCGCATCGTCAGATGGACCGCCTCGCTCTTCGTTGGGGTATCGTAGCCCGCAGTGCGGTGCGCCTTGGCAATGGCGGTGAGGCGGCGCTGCACAGTGCTCACCTTGGCGACGCCGGCGAGGGCGCCGAGATAGAGCGCGACCGTCTCGGTCATCGCGGGCAGCGATGCGAGGCCGTACGCCGCGCACCAGCGGGTGAAGTGCTCCCAGTCGCTCCGGTACGCCCGCCGGGTATTGGGCGCCGTCGCAGCATCGATGTATGCCCGCGTCCGGGCGGCGTCGACCGGCACGATCGCGCTGTCCGGTTGCTCGATTATCATCACTGGTGGTGCATCCATCCTGTCATCCCCTTCTTCCACCGATTGCCATCACACGAGGTCATAGCCGAGGCCGTGAGCGACGGTGCGGAGGCTGTCGAACAGTCGCGCGGAGGCGAGCGCCTCATGAAAGACCGGCGCATCGGGCAGGCTCGTAGCCGCCCGCTCAGAGAGCGCCACCGACGTTCCCCCGTGCATCTTCGAGCGATACCAGAGCCCCACGACCGCCGGATATGCGGCGTAGATCGCGCGGGACCAGGCCCGCGCGATCTCCCGCGAGCCGTCGTTAATCTCCTGCGACGCGCCCGCCCGCACGGGCCATTGCCCGGTGAGATCGAGGAGCGGGAACGGCTGTACCGTCTCGAACTCCACCAACCACGGCTCACCGGCATGCCGGTCGATGGTCCGGTCGCGCTGGAAGACCTCGGCGACGCAGACCGGGATCAGCGGCGCGCAGTAGAGGATGCCGCGCGCCTGCTCCCGCTTCGGCTCCTCGTGGTGGTCGAACCGATTCTTGTCGCTCGGCCCGATGAAACGGAAGCCGTTCCAGAGTGCGGGATAGCGGCCGCCCCGGAAATAGATGCGCCAGAGGCGCGTCCCGGCGGGGAGCAAACGGATGTCCGGGGCAGAGCGGGCGAGCCGCGCGGGATCGGGCGGCCCGAACGTCGGAACCGTGGGGCGCGCGGTCGTCACGACACATCCGCCGCCTGCCGGGCGATCATCGCTGGATCGCGCCCCTCTGCCAGCCACTGCCGTGGGGAGAGTGCATACCCATCAGCAGACAGGTCGGGGTCCGGGGTCGTCAGCCAATTGTAGATGGCCACGAGGCTCTTCGCGGGATCGAGATGCGGCAGCACCTGCGGGAGGCCCGGCAGCGGCCTGCCATCCTCGTCGAACTGGAAACGGGGCAGTCGCCACGCATCACCGTGCTTCACGCCGAGGAGCGCCCGGTCGCGCAGTTGCTTGCGGACCCACTGGACGCTCGTGCCGAGGCGTGCGGCGACATCCGCGACGGTCCATCCCTCCGCCACGAGCGCCGCATACTTCACGCGGGTGCGCAGGAAGGGATCGGCCGCGCCGTAGTCATGCGGTGTGAGGTCGAGCCCGCCGTCGCGGAGCGTTTCTGCCTCCGTCGGGGTCAACTCGTGCGTCGGGAGGTCGCGCGCACCGGGGGCGGGCAGTTCCGCCAGCACGTCGACGATCGCTGCGACGAGCACGCGTGCGTCGGCGGGGATACCGAGGTGATCGAGAGCCTGATCCATCGTCGCGGTCATCGTAGGTTTCCTTCCGGTTGCGCATCATTTCTCCGCAACCAAGAGAAAGTATAGATGCAGTTGAGGATCGGGTCAATTGGTCGCCTCGCGGCTGGCATCCGATAATTGAAAGAATTTATCGGATGCCAGCTATCAGCCCTGATAGGGCACATGGAGGAGGGTGGCGGCGCGCATTTTGGCGTGCTCGCCGCGGCGGTCGTAGCGGCCGGTGGTCGTAACCGAGGAATGGCCGGCGAGCTTCTGGACGGTGGCGATGTCGGCGCCGGCGTCCAAGAGGTCGGAGATGAAGGTGCGGCGCAGGTCGTGGGGCGAGAAATGACCGACGCCGGCCGTCTTCGCGCGTCGGGACAGCATCGCCAGAACGGCCTGATCGGTCATCCGCCGGTGCGTCAGTCGGCCTCCCTTATTAATAGGTAAGAAGAGCGGACCCGTTTCATCGCCACGCATCCGTACCCAGGCATCGGTAGCCTCTTTGCCACCGCCGGTGAGGTAGACGGCCCGGGCCTTATCACCCTTTCCATGGCGGACGATGAGCGCGCCGGTCTCGGGGAGGTAGTCCGACATATCCACTGAGACGACTTCCGCCCGCCGCAGCCCACCACCATAGAGGGCGGCGAGGAGCGCCGCGTCGCGCACGCCGGCGGGGGAGCCGTCGGCACAGACGGCGAAGAGGGCGCGCAGCTCGCCCGGTGTGAGCGCCCGTCCGCGCGGGAGGGTGCCGCTCCGTACGCCGGGGAGATCAACCGCGCGCTGATAGTCGGTGGCTTCTATCTGTCCCAGCCGCCACGCCTCTTTGAGCACGCCCCGCAGCGCGGCCAGATGTTTGTTCGCGGTCGCAGGCGCGTACCGCTCGGCGAGGATGGCGCGGACTGCGGCGGTGTGCTGGTAGCGCAACGCGGACCACGGGAGGGCGAAACAATCGGCGGCACCATCGGTCAGCAGCGCCGCGATCGTCAGGAGCGCACCGCGCATCGTGCGCCGCGAGCCGGGCGCGAGATGTGCGAGGTAGACGGCTGCCGGATTATGGATGGCGGCGGCCACGGCTTGGATGCGCGTCACCGGCATGGGGACGGGCGCATGATCCACCGTCACGTCTCCCTTCGCGCGGTATCGGAGTACCAGCGGGCAACGCGCAGGACGTCGAAGTGGGCGTCGTAGGTCCAGACGGGCAGGGCGAGTCGGATGCTGACCGCCGCGAGCAGCGTATCGAAGAGGGTGAGCGGTTGATCGCGATAGGACTGCACGCGTTCCATCGCTGCCGCGAAATCTTCCTCGATCGGTACGATGAGCGTTGCGGCGCCGGTGAGGGTGTCGAGGAACTGATGCGCTGCAGGGATGCCGAGGCGATGGAGCATCAGGGTGTAGGTCTCCATTACGGTGGGGACCGTGACCGCAACGGTCCACCCGCCCCGCTCGAGTTCGCTCAGCTCGGCTTGTGCCCGTGCGTGGTACTGATCCCGCGTACTCGCTGCCGCGTAGAGGGGGGCAGTGTCGGCGAGTATGGTCCGCCTCATTCGCGCGCGACTGCGTCGGCGAAGAGCCGATCGTGATCCTGGCTGTCGGTTGGTCCCGCAGTCTCAGCGTCGACCGGGGTGATACGGAGCGGCCGACGCGGCGCGAGCGTCCCGTGGCGCGTCAGATACTCACGGATCGCGACGAGGGTGATCGCGCTCACCGTCGGGGGGACGGGCTGCTCGTGCTGAAACTCGGTCACAGCCGCTTCAAGGTCGTCCGGAAACGTGATCGTCACGCGCTTCATTGGTCCCTCCCATCGTGTTCTTCGTCGCAGTATGTGCAATCGGCGTTGCAAGAGAAAAATACAGTAAACGATGCTGAAACACCGTTCATCGCATTGATCGTCACATGCGATCATACCACCAGTAGCGGCGCATATGCATTCCGCCCTCATTAGTTTTGAGAAGTGCCATTCTCATAAGCTATTCTAAGCATGTACGGACATGCGGGCAAGGAGATCGTGGGGTAGTTATATTATTTCCCACGATCCTCATGAAATCGGCATCACGATGAGAGATCGAAGGATACGGTTCAGACCAACTTTGCGCGAGGGCTTTAGATATCACGATGATTGACCTTCAGCGAGTCGTCGCACCGCCGCCTCGTCCACCGTGATACCGAGGCCGGGGCCAACCGGAGCGGTGATGTAGCCATCGATCGGGGTCGGCATCGGGGTCGCGAGGATCGCATCGCCGATTGGATTCTCACCGATCCAGTGTTCGGCGATGATCAGGTTGGGCAATGCGAGACCGAGTTGCAGCGTCGCCGCGAAGTGGACCGCTGAGCCGATGCTCACATGCGGTGCACACGCCGCGCCGTAGAGGTCCGCGACCGCCGCCATATTGAGGCTCTCGGTGATTCCACCGGCGCGGCAGACGTCCGGCTGAATAACGTCCAAGCCGCCCGCCGTGATGTAGTCACGCGCCTGAAAGCGGTTTGCCAGCGCGTCGAGCGCGATCGGCACATCCAAGGCGTGCGCGACCTCGATATACCCCGGCAAGTTGTCCGTGGGAATCGGCATCTCGAACCAGCCGATATTCAGCCGCTCCAGCGCGCGCCCGAGGCGGATCGCCTGCTGCGGCTCATAGACGCCTGCCGCGTCCACGAAGAGGTCCACCCGCTCCGGGATCGCCTCCCGGATCGTCGTCACCGCGCGAATGTCGTTCTCGATGCCATGTCCGACCGCCATCTTCATCGCGGTGAACCCGTTCGCGACATGGCTGCGGGCAATGTCCGCAAGGCGTTCCAGCGCCGTGTCGTCCGAGCCGTCGTATAGGCCCGGCAGCCCAGAGGCATAGACCCGCATCCGCTCGCGGAACGCGCCGCCGAGCAGCGCGTGAACTGGCTGACCGAGCAATCGTCCCGCGAGGTCCCACAGGGCGATGTCCACCCCCGAAAGTGCTTCCAGCCAGAAGCCAGTGGAGTGGCCACGCACCCGCATCGCGCCATACATTCGCTCCCAGAGCACGCGGATATCCAGCGGGTTCGCGCCGATCATCATCGGGCCGAGCAACCCCTCGATAATGCGCGCGGTCGCCTCCGCACCGACCGGCGCTTTCGCCTCACCCCATCCGACCGCGCCGGAGGCGGTCTCAAGGCGGACAAGGCAGCAATCAATCGTGTCGGAATAGACGTACTGCCGCCGCTGCGGTGGCGGATATTCGGCGGAAAGAGGTCGGTGCCACGTTCCAGTCGCGCCGCCCCAACTCGCCTTGCCCCAATAGGTCGCGCCCCGCGCCAGCGGCACTTTGAGCACGAATGTTTCTAGCCGCGCGATCCGTTCAGCCATACGTTTCCCTCTCTGCCATTGGCACAGCCTGTTCGATCATCGCGAGCAGCGCCGGTCCCTGTCCCCAGGGAAAGACACCCCGGCCACGCGCGCCATAGTGCGCCGTGTCCGTGCCAACCGGCGTCGCGTCCGAGACCCCCCGAAGCGCGCCGTCCGGATCAATCGCCGCAATCGTCGCGCTGAGGGCACGCGCGGCGAGCGCCGCGTAGGACGCATCCAGCAGGTGATGGCGAACGGCCCGCCCGACACCGAGCGCGACGAACGCGCCGACGGACGGCTCGTGATAGGTGTCGGGGTGATCCACGACGGCATGCCATACACCGGGCATCTGTTCGTTCCTTGCCATACCGGCGACCAGCGCGCCGAGCCGCTGGCGGATTTCCCACTGTGCGGGGTGCGTGTCGGGCAACGCCCGCGCGGTGTCAACGAGCCCAAGCAGCGCCCAGCCCTCACCGCGGCCCCAGTAGACTCCGTTCGGCCGCCCTGTCGCATCGTCGAATCCATGCGAGAAGAGACCGCTCCACTCGTCCTGCAACACCCGCGCGTGCGAGAGCAGGAGCGCTGCCGCACGGTCCGTGTATGCGGGTTCGCCCGTCTCCTGCGCGAGATGCGCGAGGAAGGGGCCGTCGAGATGCATACAATCCACCCAGACTTCGTGCTCCCACCCGCTCAGATCCGGGCGGTGAATCCGCGCTCCATGGCTGCCGGTCTGCAGCGCGGCCAGCACGTCCGCGAGTTCGCGCGCACGGATCAACAATTGCGGGTGTCGAGCTTCCGCAAACCGCATCAGGAGGGGCACGCCGGGCGCGACGTGCGCGAGTGCGTCATCAGCGAGCGGCCCCGCATCGCACGCCCATCGGTCAAGCAGCGCGGCGGCAAACGCGTGTGGTTCGCCTTCAGCACGCAGCAGCGCCTCCATCGCGATACTTTCACCGAAACCCCAGACCTTGAAGGGATAGCGCATTGTCAGGCGGGCGACGGCGGCGATCAGTGCGTCGTGCGGGGAGAGCGGTCCGCGCGGAGCGAGTTCAACCATGCGACGCAACATGTGCGGGCCGTCCGTTATCTGCCGTGAGGAGCGGCTCGAGATCACGCAACAACAGATCCAATTCGCGGTGGTTCTCAGTATCGAGCGCGCCCGCGCCGGGCACGCGGGTACGCGCGGAGGCGATCACCCCACGACGTAGCAGCACCTCTTTATAGATGGTGAACGAGTACATTGCCTCATAGTTAAGGAGGGGCAGGAGTTGGGTGTGCAAGCGTCGCGCTTCCGCCGCGTCGCCGCGCTCAAGTGCGTTCCAAACCTTGACATGGGCGTCGGCCACTTCGCAGGCCGGCATCGTGCCGCACGCGCCGCGCCGGTATTCCTCCAGCAGATAGCGGCCCGCCATCCCGCCCATCATGCCATGCAGATGTTCCCCCGCGAGTGCGCGCATGCGGGTCATTACTTGGGGGGCGAGCGCCGTCTCCTCTTTGAGGAAGGAGACATCGGGAATCTCCGCAAGCATCTGCGCCAATAGCGTCGGCGCCATCGGCGTGCCGATGGGAGCGACGTAGTCCTGAATCCAGACCGGGATGCCGTCCGCCGCTCGCGCCACGGCGGTGTAGAAATCGAAGATTTCGCTTGCGGGCGCGTGCTTGACGTACGGCGGCATGGCGATCACTGCAGCCGCCCCAATGCGGGCGGCATGACATGTGTACAGCACCGAGGCGGTAGTGCTGACACCGGAGACGCCAATCACCGTCGGGACGCGCCCGTTCGCCTGTTCGACGATCACCTCCGCAACACGAATACGTTCCGCGTCGGTGAGCGCGATGGACTCACTGGCGTTGACGGGTGCGGCGACTCCATGCGCGCCTGCGCTGACGCAGAAGTCCACGCACCGCCGCAGTGAGGATTCGTCGATGTTGCCCGCGTCATCGAAGGGGGTTGGCGGGATCGCGAAGACGCCGCGGAATCGCCCTTCGGGTCGCGAATCGCCGTTCGCGTTCGTATCGTTTGGCATCTTGTCCCTCTCCCATCGTCAATGTGGTGCATCAGTTGTCGAGGATGTGCGCCTGTAAGCGTTCCTCATCGAAGGTGATGCCGAGCCCCGGCCCGGTTGGCACCGCGAGTGAGCCGCCCACCGGATGCAGCGGTGTCGTGAGGAGCGCGTCACCAACCGGGTTCGGTGTGCTGGAAAACTCGAAGACGAGGAAGTTCGCGCTGGCGGCGGCGAGGTGTGCGGCAGCCGCGACATGGACGGAACTGCCCATGCTGACGTGCGCTGCCCATTTCATATTGTGCAGACTGGCGACGGTCGCGATCCGGCGCCCCTCGGTGATGCCGCCTGCGCGGCAAATATCCGGCAGGATGACATCCACGGCGCGCCGTGCGAGCCGCTGCTCGAACTGCCAGCGCGTACATTCCGTCTCCCCGGCGGCAACCGCCATGTCGAGGGCGGCAGTCAGATGCACGTAGCCGTCGATGTCCTCGGGGGGAAGCGGATCCTCGAACCAGTACACGCCCATCGCCTGCAGGTGTTGCCCGACGAAGAGAGCATTCTCCGCCGTGTACGCGCCGTGCGCGTCAACGAGGAGATCGGCGCGCCCGCGCACCACGTCCGCGATTGCCGCCGTGCCCGCGAGATCGGTGTCGATGTCGCCGCGACCGATCGAGAGTTTCATCGCCGTGTAGCCGTCCGCGATGAACTGTTCGGCGCTCGCGACGCGCGCTTCCACCGTCGCGCCCGGCACCCCGGAGGCATAGGCCGGAAGGTCGGTGTGAAATGGCCCGCCGAGCAAACGGTAGACCGGCAGACCGAGCGCCTTGCCTGCGAGGTCCCAGAGCGCGATGTCCACGCCCGCGATGGCCTCCAACTGATACCCCGTCACATGACCGCGCAAGCGCATTGAGCCGTACATCCGCTCCCAGTGCCGCTCGATCGCGAGCGGGTCCTGCCCGATGAGCGCGGGCGCGAGGACATCTTCGATCACGGCCTTCGTCGCCCGCGGGCCGAGCGGCGCGTGCGCCTCACCCCAGCCGACGGTGCCGTCATCGGCAGTGATCTTCACGAGGCAGGTCTGTGCCTGCGGCGGATAGACACAAATGTGCAGGTCCCCAATCTCTGCCAGAGCACGGCGCGACCGATGCACGCCGTGATCCGGCGGCGCGAGCCCCGCACCACCCATATAGTCCTTATTTCCCACGAGCACGAATGCTTCAACGGCTCTGATGTGCATGGCTGGTCCGCTCATCCCTTCACCCCCGAGAGCGCGATCCCGCGCACGAAGTAGCGCTGGAAGATGACAAAGAGCAGGATCATCGGCACGACCGCCATCGCGGCGGATGCCATGAGGAGATTCCAGTACTGAGTAGAGGCGCCGCTCTGGCTTAGCATGTTTGCGAGACCGAGCGCTACCGTGTATTTCTTGTTATCGTTAAGGAAGATGAGCGGAGCGAGGAAGTCGTTCCAGCTCTGCTGGAAGGCGAAGATCGCCACCGTCGCGATCGCGGGCTTCGAGAGCGGCACGTAGATGCGCCACCAGATGCCGAACTCGTTCAACCCGTCGAGGCGCGCCGCCTCGGCGAGGTCACCGGGAAGCGCACGATAGAACTGACGGAGGAGGAAGATGTGGAACGGCGTGCCGAAGAGCGATGGCACGATGAGCGGCCAGTACGAGTTGATCCATCCGAGACGCTGGAAAATCAGGAAGAGCGGCACGAGCCGGACGATGAACGGTACCATCATCGTGCTGACGAGCACCATGAAGATCGCATCGCGCCCGGGGAAACGTAGGCGCGCGAATCCGTACGCGACGAATGATGAGACGATCGCGTCGCCGATTACAACGGGCGCGGCGATCAGGAAGCTATTGAGGAAATAGCGCCCGAACGGCTGAAAGCGCAGTGCCTCAGCATAGTTTCCCCAGCGCGGGGGGAGCGGGAACCAGACGGGTGGGAACTGCCGCGTCTCCGGCAGGAGTTTGAGCGACGTGGCCACCATCCAGTAGAGCGGGAAGAGCATCACGAACGCGCCGGCCGCGAGGATAGCATAGGTGAGAATGCGCGGCACATCGACGCCGCGCGCCGACTTCGCCCGCGCCCCGGTGCGCCCAGCAGCTCTCATCCCCATCAGCGACCCCCCTCGGCGTCGCCGCCGCTCTCGTAATACACCCACCGCCGCGACCACGAAAAGACGGCGAGCGTGACCAGCAGCACGACGATGAAGAGGATCGTCGAGAGCGCCGACGCATACCCCGTCTCAAAATTCTCGAAGGCGCGCCGGTAGATGTAGTAGACATAGAACAGGGTCGAGTTGAGCGGCCCACCCTTCGTCATGACGAAGGCGAAGGTGAAGACCTGAAAACTGTTGATGATGCCGATCACGAGGTTAAAGAGGATCGTCGGGGTCAGCATTGGGATGGTGATACTCCGCAGTTGGCGCAGACGCCCCGCCCCGTCCAGACTCGCCGCCTCGTAAAGATGATCGGGTATGCCCTGCAATCCGGCCAAGAACACGAGCATGTAGCTGCCCATGTACCAGAGGCTGAGAAGCACAATGGCCGGTTTCGCCCATACCTCGCTCTGGAACCATTGCGGACTCGCGATCCCCACCTTGCCGAGCGCATACTTTAGGACGCCTACCTGCGGTTCGAGGATCCAGAGGAAGAGGACGGAGGAGACGATATACGGTACGACAACCGGTAAGTAGAACGCCGATCGCCAGAACGTCAGCCACCGCACCTTCTGGTTGAGCAGCAGCGCGGCACCGAAGGCGATCAGTAATTGCCCCGGCACCGCGAGAGCAACGTAGTAGAGCGTGTTCCCGAGACTCGTCGGGAAGAGCTTGTCGTCCGTGAAGATCTTCACGTAGTTCTGCAAGCCGACCCACTTTGGCGACGTGAGTACGCTGTAGTCGGTGAACCCGAAATAGATTGACGCGGCGATCGGGATCGCGGAGAAGGCGAGGAAGCCGATCACCCACGGCAGGACGAAGGCATACCCCCACAGCGCCTCACGCTGGCCGACCGAGAGATGGCGGGCGCGAGGTGTCGGCCGAACATTGTCAAGCGCCGTTGACTGCCGCATCGGTATCGCCTAGCTCTTCAACTTCTCGTTATGAACTTTCTGCGCGTCCGCCGTCGCTGCTTTCAAGGCGTCCGCGGGGCTTTGCTTATTGAGGAGCGCTCCTTCCGTGTACTGCTGAAGGATCGTCTGGTCTTCGGGATAGACCGGGGTAACCGGCGTGGCTTTCGTGAGTTGGAGCGCCTGGAGGACAACCGGCCAGTTCGGGTTGTCCTTGGAATAGGAGGGATCCTCGTTGAATTTCGGCACCATGCTCGGCCGCCCCTGCGCCTTGAAGAAGTCGTACTGCCCCTGCCCGGCGCAGAAGTACTTGACCAACTCCCACGCACCATCCACGTTCTTGACCCCCTTAGGGAGCATATAATTCCAGATGCCGTCGGCGAACTGCACGGATTTCGCGGCGGGATTCTTGTCGTTGTAGGGAAAGATCGTCACCCCGTACTGCAGATTGGGTGCCTCTTTGGAGAGCTGGAGGAAATGGAAGACGCCGCTGAAGTGCATGGCGAGTTTGCCCTGAAAGAAGGACTGATTGCCCTCGCCGCCACCCGGCCCCGGCTCAGTGGCGAAACTGCGGATCTTGGTGTAGCCGCCGTAGAGGGTGTTGAGATTGTCGTACATGTACTGGAGCGCCTCGACGTTCTCTTTGGCATCGAAGCGCACGGTCAGGCCGTCCGGCGAGTAGAGTTCGCCCGCGTTATTCGCAGCCCAAACCTTGAACCAGTTCCCGTCGCTGACATAGAAGAGCGAACCGATCCGGTCAAAGTTCCCGCCCGAGCCCTTGGTCGTTTTTTTGGCATAGTCGGAGAACTCGGTCCAGGTCTTCGGCCCTTTCTCCGGGTCGAGCCCGACTTCCTTGAAGATCGCCTTGTTCCAGAAGACAAGGTTTCCCCCACCACCCGGCGTGAGCGGCAGGCCGTACAGCTTGCTCTGGTAGGTGCTGAGCGCCAAATCGCCCGCGTAGAAGGTGCCTTTCACGTCCAGCTTGTCGCGCTGGATCAGGTCGTCCACCCCACGCAGCGCCCCGCGCGACGCGAAGCTGGGTAGGTCCCTCGTCACGAGCATGATGACATCCGGCGGCTGGCCCCCAGCGATCGCCGTGAGGTATTTCTCCTGCAAACCTTGCTGGCTGAGCACCGTGTGCTCGACCTTCAGGCCAGGCGCGGCGGTCTGGAAGTTGGCGATGATCTTCTCAATCAGCGGCTGACGATCCCCACCCCAAACGTGCCAGAACTTCACCGTGCCGTTTGCTTTGGTATTGGTGGGGATGCTCACCCGCGCCGCACTGGCCGTGCCTGTTGTGGCGGAGGAGGACGCGGCCCCGGTCGGGGAGACCACCGATGCCCCCGCAGCCTTCGGCGATGCAGTTGGTACGCTCGTTGCGGCAGCGGTCACGCCACCCGCTATCGTGGACGTGGCGGTATTCGCCGCAGGCGTATTGGTCGCCGCGCTTCCACCACCACAGGCGGCAAGGATGCCCGCACCCGCCGCAACTGCGGCAATCCCGCTCAAGCGGAGGAGGTACCGCCGACTGAACTGGTGGGCCATACCGTCGATGTAAACGTCTCGCGCCATTGTTCCCCCGATCGGGCATCATGCCCGCTCACGATGCGTGCTCGTCCGTCCGGACTAGTCACGCTCCTCAACCATCGCTCGCACCACCCGCGCCGGGGCGACAGCCATTGCGGGCGCAGTGATAAACCCCAACTTGTGTGAGATGTGATCGGCCATCTCGATCACCCGCCCCGCCAGTTCGCTTTCGCGTCCATCGAGGTCCATCGCGCTCAGCGGCCCGGAAATGCTCGTGGCGGCGACGACATTCCCTCCCGCGTCTTGAATCGCCGCAGCAATACACGCGCGGCCAAAGGCGAGTTCCTCTCGCTCGATCGCGTACCCACGTGCGAGGACGTGATCGAGCATTGGCCGGAGTTCATCGGCCGAACCGGCGGTAAACGGGGTGAAGGTGGGATAGGAAATGCGTGCGAGGATCGCCTCGCGCTCGACCTCCGGGAGCCGCGCCAGAAGCACTTTCCCGATCCCGGTGCAGTGGAGCGGGTTCTGCCGCCCAATCATCGTGTAGATCTTCAGCGCCCTCGGCCCCTCGACGGTCGCGAGGTAGAAGATCGCGTCACCGCGCAGGATCGCTAGGTTCGCGGCGAGGCCGAGTTCGGCGGCGGCGATCGAGAGTTCGGCCATCGCCTGCCGCCGCACTTCGATCTGGTTGAGCGCGACCCCCGCGAGCGTCACCACCTCCAGCCCAAGACCATAGAGACCGGTGGTCGGATCCCGCTCGACAAAGCCGAGCGATTCCATCGTGGCGAGGAGCCGTGACACCGTGCTCTGCGAGAGGTTGAGTTGCTGCGCCAAGGTCGAGGTGCGGACGCGAGATTGCGTGTCTGTGAAACAGGCGAGGAGTGAGAGGGCGCGCTCCACCGTCTGCATTAGTGTCGCAGCGGAATCGCGGGCTACCATAGCGGAATCCCAGCCTTTCGCAATGCAATCGCCCATCCGTGAAGTGCTATCGACGCGATCTTACAAGAGCCTTGCGTTATTGTCAATTCAATTGCAGATACTGCACGCGACCTTGACGTACTGTCATTGATGCGCGTAGGATGGGAATACGGCATTCACTAATGCGCGTAGGAATGCCTTACGGTTGTTGACTGCGCACTTCTACGAAATGGTCGCGTCGGCGGGCGATTCTTTTTCCCGATCGCGGCGAGAGGAGGAGGCATATGTCCACGACGATCCCCACGATCGGCATTCGCCGTCACCGGCAACTCGATCAGCTACTGATTGTGGACTTCGATGTCCACATTCTCGATGAGCGGCAGGAGATTGCCGCATTCTGCGACCCGCCGTGGAGACAGATGCTCGTGGACGGGCCAATCGTCCCGCCGTTCGGTGGAAATGCGCGCCTCTATCCGGTCTTTCCTGGTCACTGGTCCACACGCAAGATCTCCCGGCAGACGCCCGCCGAGGTTCGTGCCGCGCTCGACGACCTGTCAATCGATCTCGGCGTACTCTTCCCGGAGCGACTCCTGGCCATCGGTCAGCAACCGAATGCCGAGTACGCAATGGCGCTCGTCCGCGCCTATAATCGCTGGTTGACTGCGACGTACTTGCAGGAGACTCGTGGACTGTACGGCGTCGTGGCAGTCGCGCCGCAGGATCCCGAAGGCTCGGCCCGCGAGATCGAGCACTATGCGCGCGAGGATCGCGTTGTCGGCGTGATGCTGCCGACAACGCGGTTGGAGCCACTCTGGGGACATCGAAAATTCGACCCGATCTATCAGGCGGCGGAAGCGGCGGGGATCGCGGTCTTTTATCACGGTGGTGCGCCAGTGCAGATGCCGATGCTGCCGTTCGATCTGCGACAGTTCGACACGCCCTTCATGTTCCATACCTACACCCATTCGATCGAGATGATGACGACGCTTGCCAACCTCATGAGCACGGGCGTACCCGTCCGCTTCCCCCGCCTCAAAATGATTTATATCGAGGCTGGCATCTCCTGGGTTCCGCATGCGATGCTGCGCATGGATCGCATCTGGGAGGAAGACCGGGAGAGCGCTCCATTGCTCGCCGAACGGCCGAGCACCTACATGCGCCGACAGATGTATTACGCGACACAGCCGATCGAGGAGCCCGAATCGCTCGCGGACATGGCGGACGTCATCCGCATGATCGGGGGCGGGGACTCTGTGCTCTTCGCATCGGACTTCCCGCATCACGACTTTGACCACCCGAAGAAGGTATTCGACATCCCCGTCAGCGCAGACACGAAGCGGAAGATCATGGGAGAGAACGGGCTCGCGGTCCTCGGTATCTCGCCGCTTCCGGCGAGCGAGCATGTACCGGGAAAAACGCTACCCCAACGGATGTGAGGCCAAGGATGGCGCGAAAGATTCTCGTTGGCCCCGTGGAAGAATTGCCTACGGGTGCACGCAAGATCGTTGACGCGGGCGGCATCGAGATTGGCGTCTTCAATGTCGCGGGTGCGTTCTACGCACTCCCCAATCTCTGCGTGCATCAGTGGGGGCCGCTCTGCGCAGGAGACGTATCCGGCACACTCGCGAACTCGTCCGAGACGGACTGGCGGTATCAATGGGTGCGGGATGGGACGATTGTCATTTGTCCGTGGCACTCGTTGGAATTCGACATTACAACGGGGCAGTGTCTCGCCTATCCGCGCGTCAAACTGCGACGCTACAACGTCGCCGTCGAAGACGATTGCATCTACATCCTCCTGTGACTTGGCATACCGACGCAGCGTATTGTGGTGGCAGCAATCAATGAGGTAAAGAGACTATGGGTCAGAGAGTGATGGGATACCCAGTCGTTGATGTCGGCCCGCATCTGGCGGAAACGCCCGATGATCTCGCGCCATTCTGCGACCCGCCGTGGCGACACGCGGTCACGAATGCCACGGGAATGCCCGCCCCCTGGAACGTCACCGGCAGCCTCTATCCCCGTGTTGCACCATCGACGACTCCGCCTCCACCGGCGGAAAACTCGACCGAACTGCGTGCCCGTCTCGACGCGATCGGCAGCGATCTGGCGGTGCTGCTGCCCGGCCCACTCCTGAAACTCAGCATCGTACACACCGCAGACTACGCGGCGGCCCTCGCGCGGGCATACAACCGCTGGCTCAATGAGCGGTGGCTGGGAAGCGCGAACGGAATGTACGGGGTGGTGATCGCCGCCCCACACGCCCCTGAGGATGCCGCGCGCGAGATCGCGCGATACGGGCGGGAGGAGCGGGTTGTCGCGGCGGTGATCCCGATCGCCGGGCTCACCGCGCTCCTCGGCGACCGCCGCTACGACCCCATCTATGCTGCGGCGGCGGAACATGGCCTCCCGATCATTCTTCAGGGTGTGGAGCAATTAATGGTCCCGAGTACGGCAAATTACGTGTCACAGTTCACAAGCGATTTCGACCAAGCGGCGATGGAGCATTCGCTGATCGCGATGGCACATCTGACGCATCTCGTTGGCACCGGCGTCCTCGCACGATTCCCGGCATTACGCATCGTCTTCCTTGGCGGCGGACTGTCCTGGCTCGCGCACCTGCTCCTGCGCCTGGACAAGGAATACAACGAGAATCGGCGGGATGTCCCCTTCTACGATGATCGCGTCAGCCACGCGATCCGGCGACAGGTCTGGGTCGGAACCTATCCGCTGGAGTGCAGCGACGATCCCCGCGATCTCGACGATCTGATCCGCATCTCCTGCGGCGTTGATCGCGTCATCTACGGTTCGCACTGGCCGAGCGCGCGTTTCGATTCCCCAATGCGCGTCACGGCGGCACTGACGAGCGACGAGGCATGCCGCAAGGTACTCGGCGGCAACGCGCTGGAGTTGTTCGGAGTGAACTACCGCTCCACTCCAGCGTAGATGCGAGGTGCCACGATGTCCCCGGGAGATGCGCCGATTCATCTCTGCTGCGACCAATTTCGATCCGCATATGGCGTAATGTTCGCGAATCCAACCGACGGGGAGACAGGCTGGCTGCTCTACGGCACCGACTACGAGACCGTGAGGGCCGGTCAACCCGAGTTGCGCTACTGGCCAATCCGCTACTGCCCGTTCTGTGGCGCGCGGCTGCCGCGCATCGCACCTTCGATGCGGCGATCTGCGTCGCCAAGTCGTTCGCCATCGCGCGGACAAAGCGCCGGAGATGTGCTCGAAGGCCGTTAGCTCTGCGGCCATAGCGACGATGGATGTAGTGATCGATCGGAACGGCGCGGCGCGATATTCTCCCTGCCCGGCGCACCGGGCTGCGAGTTATGAGACGCCAGCGAAGAGCGAGGTGGTCCTCGTCACCATGCGCGGCATCCGGCGCACCCACGGCGTCGCGCCGAGCCAGAAGGCCCCCGCCGTTCTCGCCGACCTGCGCGCGATGCTCACGGTGCTCCCCAACAATCTCATCGGTACCCGCGATCGCGCGCTCCTGCTGCTCGGCTTCGCCGGTGCCTTCCGCCGTTCCGAGCTCGTGTCGCTCGATGTCGCCGACCTCGCGTTCGGTGAGCGGGGCATGACCGTGACGCTGCGCCGCGCGAAGGGCGACCAAGAGGGCGAGAGCGCGAAGAAAGGCATCCCCTTCGGGCGGCACACGCTCACCTGCCCGGTGACGGCGGTGCATGACGTGTCGGACGCTCCCGCGCTATGTCAAATTCTTCGTTTCATCCCCGGGTAATTTACAAGCCCTGACCAGCGTATTGACACTATCAAGGCACAGCGGTACCGTGCTCCATGAAGGTTATCGACAAGGTCGGTTGATGGAGGAACGAGCAGGGGGTGGTCTACCATCAACCGCGCTGCGGTGTCGGTGGGTTGGACCGTGGCGGTGCGTCGCGCACTTCGCTCGACCGCTCAGCACAAGCAGTCCCGCATTCCTGAAGGGAACAGGATGGACATCCGGTCATACATGTCCCATGTGCCGAAGATCGATCGGTTCCTGACTGTCGACGAATTACACGCCGACATTGCACATCTCGCTGAAACGTATCCAGGCATCGCTCGTATCCGTCGAGTCGGCACTTCGCGCCTCGGTGAGCCGCTCCACCTCCTCTCCATTGGGAGCGGACCGAAGAACGCCTTCCTCTTCGGCTGTCCGCATCCGAACGAGCCGATCGGCGCGATGCTGCTGCACCATCTCTCGCGCCTCCTCTGCGAGGATACCGCGCTGCGCGACGGCCTAGGTTACACATGGCACCTGATCCCCTGCGTTGATCCCGACGGCACCCGCCTCAACGAGGGCTGGTTTGCCGGGCCATTCACGCCCCGCAACTATGCCCGAAACTTCTTCCGCCCGGCCTCCGACCAGCAAGTCGAGTGGACCTTCCCGATCGCCTACAAGCGTCTCTTCTTCGACCGCGTGTTGCCCGAAACGCTGATGCTCATGCGCGTGATTGATGAGTTACAGCCGACGCTGATGGTCTCCCTCCACAATGCCGGCTTCGGCGGCGTCTACTACTACATTAGCCGCGCAGCCGAGTCGCTGTATGACATGTTCCATCAGTTGCCCACCTGGGAGGAGCTGCCGCTCAATCTCGGCGAGCCGGAAACGCCGTACATGCAACCGCTCGCACCGGCGATCTTCCGGATGCCGACCAGCCGCGAAGGCTACGACTACCTGGAGGCGAACGGCGTCGACCCGACCAAACGGGCCTCCGGGACGTCCAGCCACGACTACGCAAACAAATACGGCACATTCACGCTCGTCATCGAGATGCCCTATTTCGATGACCTGCGCATCAATGACCTGAGCATCACCGATACGCTGCGGCGCGCCGCGATCCTCCACGGACTCGATCTGCAGGAAGAAGCAGTGACGATCCTGCGCCGCCACTTTGAGGCTGTCGCTGGCGATCTCCGTGGACTCTCGCCATTCGAGACGAGCATCCGCGGCGCGGTGGAGGACGCCGGCCCCATGCGGGAAGCACAACGCCATTGGGCGCACGAGAGCCCTGAGACGAACCGCCCCGCGACCGTCGCCGAAGTCTTCAGCAGCAATGAGCACACGCAGTTCTATCGCCTGCTGCAGCTCGGCATGCTCGTTCGCATGCTTGAGGGCGAGGTCGGCATCGGCAACGCGACCCTGACGATCCGGCAGCACCTCGTCGAAGCGCGCCAGGATTTCGCCGCGTGGAGCGACCGCCTCGAAGGTTCGCTCAGCTGCCGGGTCATCCCGATAAGGAAATTGGTCGGGGTACAACTCGGTGCGGTGCTGGCCGCCGCTGAGTATCTGGACGGAACCACGTGAGCGGACCATTTGCGTTCCTATACCGGCGACACCACGCATCGTCCGGATATGCGGAGTAGGATACATGCAAGCGGAAGGCTGGCAAGGAGGGAGAGATGATGCACCGCGCTGCGATCCTGACGAGTCTGCAACGACCTGATCCCCAGGCGGTGGCCACGTTCGAAGCGGTCGTCCGAGCCGGACGATTCTCCCGGCGGGACCTGATCCGCAAGGGTATCCTGCTCGGATTGTCCACCCCGGCCATCGCAGGCATCCTTGCTTCCTGCGGCGGAAGCAGTCCGACGAGCACGCCGGGTAGCGGCGGCACGACCGCGCCTGCCGCCGCTTCCACGAGCCCCGCCACGGCAGCCGTCGCGCCATCCAGCGCTGCCGCCACCACTACGGGCACGAGCGGTGCTGCTGCCAGTACCGGCGCGAAGGGCGGGAGTGGCACCTTGGTCGTCTCGAATTCCGGGGACCTGAAGACGTTCAACCCCGACTTCCAGATCGATGACAACGGCTATATTGTCCACTCGAATCTCTACAACACGATGGTCGTGCTCGACGACGACTACAACATCATCCCGGAGCTGGCGAAGCAATGGAAGGTCGCCGCCGATGGGCTCTCAATCACCTTCACGCTGGTTTCCGGCGCCAAGTGGCACGACGGGCAGCCCGTCACGGCGGCCGACTGCAAGTACACGATCGAGCAAATTCTGGCCCAGAAGGGCGCGCCGGGGAAGGACAATCTCTCAGCCATTAAGAGCGTGGATACGCCGGACGACACCACCGTCGTCTTCAACCTGTCCGCACCCTCCGCCCCCCTGCTCGGCTTCCTCGGCTGGTATGGTACCTTCATTCTGCCCAAGCACATTTATGATGGGTCGGACTGGACCAAGAACCCGGCCAACCAGAAGCCAATCGGCTCTGGACCGTTCAAATTCGTCTCGTACAAGACCGGCGACAACATCAACCTCGAGGCGAACAAGGACTACTGGGGCGAAGGGCCGTACCTGGACAAGGTCATCTTCCGCATCATCCCGGACGCCAACACGGCCACGCAGGCCTTTCTGAATGGCGAGGTGGACTTTGTGAACGGTCCGACGCCGCCACTGTCGCAGGTCCCGGCCCTCCAGCAGACGCCGGGTGTGAAGGTGGACATCAAGACCTACCCAAGCGTCTACTACCTCGGCTGCAACATGAAGAAGGAGCCGACGAGCAAGATTGAGGTGCGCAAGGCGATCTCCCAGGCGATCGATCGTCAGCAGGTCGTCGCCAAGGCGCTCAGCGGCTTCGGCAGCGTCGCTACAACCTTCTACACCGACGTAATCGCATGGGCGGCCGATAAGCAACCGGACGCGCAGGTGCCACAATACGACAAGGCGGCTGCGGCGGCCGCGCTCGACGCCGCGGGCTATCCGGCCAAGGGCGGCTCGCGTTTCAAACTCACTTTCCCGTACTTCACCGCCAGCCCGCAATACGGCGACATGGCGCAGGTCGTCAAGGAGAATCTCAAGGCGATTGACGTCGACGTCGACCTGGTTGCCCTGGAGATCGGCGCCTGGCAGGATCGGACGCAGAAGGGCGACTACGATGTCAGCTTGCTAGACGGATTCCAAGGGCCGGACCCTGCCAACCTTAAGAATCGTGTCGGCACCGGCGGTGGGATTAACTTCTGGTTCTACAGCAACCCCGACGTCGACAAGGCGCTTGACGATGGCGCGAAAGCGACCGATCAAAAGACGCGACAGGACAAATACTACGCCGTGCAACGGCAACTCGCCAAGGATCTCCCAATCATCCCGCTGGCCGGGGTCAAAATTCCCCGCCCCTATCACGACAACGTCACCGGTCTATACTTCACGGAGGCCAAGGGAAAGACAGGGCTGAACCGGTTCACGCTGACGAAGGTCGGCAAGAAATAGTGGCCTCTAGAGCGACGGGGATCGAGAGATCCACCTTGGCCTTCGGACGGTACGGGCGCCTCTGCTCGGTCGGCTAATGAACGAGATTGGGTTGGCGATGGGGCGTTACGTCGGCCGACAACTGCTCACGATCATCCCGACCATTCTGTTGTCGGTGGTGCTGAACTTCGCCCTGCTCCACGCCGCGCCCGGCGATCCGGCACGTATCTACGCGGGATTCGACACGGCGACGAACGACCAGATCGCCGCGGTGCGGCATGAACTGGGACTCGACAAGCCGCTCCCGCTCCAGTTCGCGCTCTACGTCAATCAAATCCTCCATGGTAATCTCGGCGAGTCGTTCGCCTACCACCGTCCCGTCCTCCCTGTGATCTTCGAGCGATTGCCGGCGACGCTGTTGCTCACGATCACCAGTGCGATCATCGCGGTCATCCTCGGCGCGCTGCTCGCCGCAGTCGCCGCCCGCAGGACGTTCTCGAAGGTCGATTTCGGCCTCTCCTTCGCCAGCTACACCTTCTACGCGATGCCATCGTTCTGGCTCGGCTTGATCCTCATCCTCGTCTTCGCCTCGAAACTCCACTGGTTCCCCACGTCCGGGATGCACGACGTGCGCGCTGGATACACCGGGTACCGTAATGTCCTCGACGTCGGCAAGCATCTGATCCTGCCGGTCCTCACGCTCGTGCTGGTTCAGACCCCGATCTACTATCGCATCACGCGGGCAAGCGTTGCCGAACAGCAGCGCGAGGATTACATCACGACATTCCGGGCCACCGGCATGTCGGAGCAGCGCATCTTCCGGCGCTATGCGCTGCGCAACGCGCTCCTGCCGACGGTCACGGTCTTCGGGTTGAGCCTTGGCTACGTCATCACCGGATCGGCACTCGTCGAGATCGTGTTCGGCTGGCCCGGGATCGGCCGGCTGACGCTCGACGCGGTCTTCCAGCGCGACTACCCACTGCTCCTCGGCATCTATTTGATCCTCGCGGTGACCGTCTCGTTGGCGATCTTGCTGACCGATTTGGTCTATGCCGTACTCGACCCGCGTATTCGCCTGCGCTGATTGGAAGGGTGTGTCCGTGTCCGTACCGGAGTCCATTGCGCTACCGCAAGCGGCAATCAGCCGGCGCTCCACGCGGCTCCGTGACGCGGGTCGGCTCTTTCTGGAAAGCCGCTACGGCGTCATCGGCGTGGCGTTATTGTTGGTTGTCCTCATGGCAGCGCTCTTCGCGCCCCTCATTGCGCCGTCCGGGCCGTTTGACATCAGCGCCGCAAAGTTTATCCGTCCCGGGGATGCCGCCCACCCGCTCGGCACCGATCATCTCGGCCGCGATGTGTTGAGCCAAATCGTCTACGGCGCGCGTCTCTCGCTGGCCGTGGGGCTGGTTGCGGCTGGGATCTCCGGGATTGTTGGCGTGCTCATCGGCAGCGTCGCCGGGTACTACGGTGGCTGGATCGATCTGCTGCTGGGCCGGATCACTGACATGTTCCTGATCATCCCCGCCTTCTTCCTCATCATCGTTGTCGTAGCAACCCTCGGGAGCAACCTGCTCTATGTGATGGTGATCATCGGCCTCACGAGTTGGCCGGCGAATGCGCGGCTGATGCGCTCGCAGGCATTGACGCTGCGCGAGCGCACCTTCGTCCAGGCGCTTATTGCGCTCGGCGAGAGCCGACCCCGCATTCTCACGCGGCATATCATTCCGAATGGTATTCAGCCGATCGTGGCCAATAGCACCCTGCAGATCGCCGGCGCGATCCTCCTCGAAGCCGGCCTCTCCTTCCTCGGTCTCGGAGACCCGAACCAGTCCTCGTGGGGCAGGCTCATCTACGAGGGTCGCTCTTATATCGTCACCGCCTGGTGGCCGTCGGTCTTCGCCGGGATCGCGATCGTGGTCACGGTGATGGCCTTCTATCTGATCGGTGACGGTCTAGCCTACGTGCTGAACCCGCGGACACGGAAGGTGGGGTCGTGAACCAGACCCGGTCGCTGCTCACCCTCAACCATCTGAGCGTCGCCTACCGCACCAGCCGCGGTGCGGTGCAGGCAGTCCAGGATCTCGACCTGTCAGTCCCGGCGGGGCGGTCGGTCGGACTCGTCGGCGAGAGCGGTTCCGGTAAGTCGACGATTGCCGCAGCCATCCTCCGTCTGCTCCCCGAGAATGCGGCGATCACGGGCGGCTCGATCGCATTTAACGGGGTCGATCTGGCCACGCTCTCGGACGCGGAACTGAACCGCACATGGCGCTGGCGCGAGATCGCCATGGTCTTCCAGAAGTCGCTCGCGGCGCTCAGCCCGGTCAACCGGATTCACGACCAACTCAACGACATCCTGCGTCAGCACGAACCCGCGCTTCGGGAAGCCGAGCGGGATGCGCGCCTCAGCGATCTCTTGCGTGCCGTGCATCTGTCCGATCGGGTGCTGCATTCCTATCCGTTTGAACTATCGGGCGGCATGATGCAGCGAACGATGATCGCGCTCGGCTTACTATGCAATCCCCCCTTCCTGATCCTCGACGAGGCGACGACCGCCCTCGACGTGATCACGCAGGCGCAGATCCTCCGCGAGGTGAACCGCTTGAAACAGGAGTACAATCTGACCGCCCTGATCATCTCGCACGACGTCGGCGTCATCAACGCGACCACGGATGCTGTCGCGGTCCTCTACGCCGGTCAACTCATGGAGGTCGCACCGAAGAGACGGTTCTTCGCCGCCCCTGCCCATCCGTACTCACGGGCGCTCATCGCGTCGGTCCCGCGTCTGAGTGGGCCACGCCAGCGCCTTGCGGCGATCCCGGGGAACCTGCCCGATCTGCTTGATCCGCCGCCGGGTTGTCGCTTCGCACCACGTTGCCCGTACGTCACCCCACGCTGCTCGACAGCGGTACCGCCCTTGTACGACCTGGGTGATGGTCAGTTCGTCCGCTGCGTGCTCTTCGAGTCACGACCGATCGCACACCCAGCCGAGGAGACGATGGCATGAGCGCAATATCTCCTGCACCGCTTCTCGACGTCACGGCGCTCCGTCGGCTCTTTCCGATCCGCCGGAGCTTCGCCGATGTCCTGACGCGCCGGTCGCACGCGGTCCACGCCGTCGACGCGGTCAGCTTCACCCTCAACCCCGGCGAGATCCTCGCACTGGTTGGTGAGAGCGGCTGCGGCAAATCGACCACCGGGCGGCTGATCGTGCGCCTCGATACCGCGACCAGTGGGGCGATCCGGTTCCGCGGGCACGATGTGACCCACCTCGGAAGTGCCGCATTGAAGCAGTTCCGACGGCAGGCACAGATCATCTTCCAGAACCCGTTCGAGGCGTTCGACAGCCGACAAACGATCGCTGCTTCGTTACAGCAGGTGCTGCATATACACGACATCGGCACGCAGCAGGAGCGTCAGGCGCGCATCGTCGCGGCGCTCGCAGGCGCCGGGATCGTGCCTGCGGGGGACTTTCTCAGTCGGTACCCGCATGAGCTCTCCGGCGGCCAGCTGCAGCGCATTGCCACGGTGCGTGTAATGCTGCTGGAGCCCAATCTGTTAATTGCTGATGAGCCGGTCTCAATGCTTGATGTCTCGGTGCGGGCCGAGATCCTGAACCAACTCCTTGATCTACGCGGATCCCGCCAGATGGCGATCGTCTTCATCACCCACGATATTGCCGTTGCGCGTTATATGGCGGACCGGATCGCGGTGATGTATCTGGGTGCATTTGCGGAGATCGGACCCGTCGACGACGTGATCGAGAATCCGCAGCACCCCTACACGAAAGCGCTCCTCTCGCACACGCTGCCGATCGGTGACGAAGTGATCGGTGAGCCGCTCGAGATTCCGGGCGACCCACCAACACCGATCGACCTTGGTGTCGGCTGCCGCTTCGCCGATCGGTGCCCGTTCGCCTTCGAACGCTGCCGCATGGAAACGCCGCGCCTGCAACCCGTCGATCCCAGGCGGCAGGTAGCATGTCACCTCATGGATGACTGAGCGTGCGCGACATGCGCCGACCTGGCGTTCGGCGAGCGCGGCCTGACGGTGACGCTGCGCCGCGCGAAGGGCGACCAGGGGAGCGAGGGGCTGAAGAAAGGTATCCCCATCGTCCCCACGCACGCGGGGGTGAACCGACCGGATCGCCGGAGGAGTCGAAAGCCGCCGCGCGACGACCGATCGGCCGATCACTCATCCTACCGGAGTCACCCGCTCCTTCAGATGCGATTGCCCGGAAGGAGGGGCCGGGCTGGAATTGGGAGCACGCTACGTCGTATGAGGCTGGTTCTTCCGCGGAGAGGGTGAACACCTCAGCCACGGTAGAGCACGCGCTGTCTCAGTAAGTCGAAACCCGCCCTGCCATAGTGGAGTAGGCGGCCAGCGAGGTGCCGCATCGGCCCTTTTCCAACCGCCCTCCCCGAACCGTGCGTGCAAGTTTCCAGACCGTTGAAAAATGGGTGGTCGAATCGTAGCATCGTCTCCTTCTCTTGTCCCGCGAAGGAGGGATGCCGCCGTGATGGGTGCCAAGCTGCGGGCCTTTGCCCCGCTCACTGATGTTTCTCTCGAATCCCTCCTCCCCGACGACCACTTCTACCGCCATCTCGACCGCACCCTCGACCTTGCCTTTGTGCGTGAGCTTGTGGCCGATTGCTATGCGAGTGGCGGTCGTCCCTCGGTCGATCCCGTCGTCTTCTTCAAGCTCCAACTGGTGATGTTCTTCGAGGGCATCCGCTCGGAGCGGCAACTGATCACCGTCGTCGCGGATCGCCTGAGCCTACGGTGGTATGTCGGCTACGACCTCGATGAACGACTCCCCGATCATTCCAGCCTGACCAAGATCCGCGAGCGCTATGGCCTGAGTGTCTTCCGCCGCTTCTTCGAGACGATCACCGCGCGCTGCGTGGCGGCGGGACTCGTCGGGGGCGAGGAACTCTATGTCGATGCCACCAAAGTCGAGGCGAACGCCTCGCGCACCTCGCTCGTGCCCCGCTTCGCCATCGAGCCGCATTTGCGCGACCTCTTCACGCCGGACGAATCAGCCGAATCGGCGACCACACCCGTGCATGATGCGGCGTCGGATCGGTCTACGACGGATGCTGAGGCGCCACCGATTGCGCTCCCCGCACCCCTGTCCGCGGAGCAATGGACGGCCCTCGCCGACACGAACGCGCAGCGCCACGATTGGCTGGCGGAGGCGGGCAAACAGCGGCGTGAGGTCCAGAATCATCACGTCCGCAAGCGCCTCGCCGACTACGTTATCAGCACCACCGACCCCGACGCGACCTTCATGCATCGTCCGGGGAGCAGCACCCGCCTCGGCTATCAGGCGCATTACGTCGTCGATGGCGGCAAGGCGCGGATCATCGTGCAAGCGTTGGTCGCGCCCGCCGAGGTGAAGGAGGGACAGCCGATGCGCGACCTCGTCTGGCACACCTGCTTCCGCTGGCATCTGCATCCGCGACAGGTCACCGCCGACACCGCCTATGCGGGGATCGAGAACATCATCGCGCTGGAAGACGCCGGCATCCATGCCTACATCCCGCTGCCCGGGCCGGACAAACGGCGGATCGGGTTCAGCCAGCAGGACTTTCGGTACGATCCGCCCTCCGACACCTATACCTGCCCACAAGGGACGGTACTGAAACGCCGCCAGCGGAAGCGGCAGGGTCGCTCGATCCACTATCAAGCGCCCGCGCCGGCATGCAATCGTTGCCCCTGCAAAGCGCGCTGCACGCCGGGCAAAGCGGGACGCACGGTGCAGCGGAGCCTGGACGAGCAATATCTCGACCGCGTGCGCGGCTATCACGAGACGGCGGCGTACAAGAAGGCGATGCGCAAACGCGGGGTCTGGGTCGAGCCACTGTTCGCGGAAGCGAAGGGATGGCACGGCTTGCGCCGCTTCCGGCTGCGCGGGTTGGTGAAGGTGAACGGCGAGGCGTTGCTGACGGCGAGCGGGCAGAACCTGAAGCGGCTGTTGAGTACGCATGGTTGGGGGCGGCGGCCGTATCCGGGAGGAGCGCTCGGAGTGGTGATTGCGACGCTATTCATTGTGCCCGCTGGATAAGCATGGCAACAGGATCAACGCACCTGGCGATCAGGTCCCGAGCGGATTTTTCAACGGTCTGTATTTGTGGAGCATCATGTGAGCCTTCCGTGTCAAGCAGCTGATCTGCACAGGGCCAAATCTGCTCTGTGGGCGGACGCCTCGCCGTATGATGTGAGACACCGGCGTGCAGTGACGCTGGCAGGAATGGTCACCGCGCAGGCATTATGACGACGCCTCATCGATGAACGCATCGGCGAAGAGCGGCAACTGCCCGGA